>Ga0233448_1000008_pt1 | contig 269263 bp, 225 predicted proteins | sample SI_124_October20_2_FD_183015 | JGI IMG/M metagenome (GOLD analysis project Ga0233448, IMG submission 183015) | Seawater microbial communities from Saanich Inlet, British Columbia, Canada - SI_124_October2016_150_MG | ecosystem: Environmental > Aquatic > Marine > Inlet | place: Canada: British... | reverse complement strand
GACGGCCGCCAGGAAAAACCTGACGGCCGCTTACCGAGAATTTAGGTTCGTTGGCCCGACCCCTTTCGGCGGGGGGGCCGAACCAGCTCGGTTAGAACTTCATGTTGATTTGGGCGAACATCCAAGTCATCTTTTCTTGGTTGACGGCCGCATCACCTGGGTTGAACTGAGAGACACCAAGGAAGAGACCAGCGCGTTTGCCGATTTTGCCTTTCATGTAGAGGTCGATTTCGCTACCGAGGTCATCGGAAACGCCATCAAAGTTAACCATTGGGCCACCAGCGTAGTCCATGACTTCGAGTGTCGTTTGCGTGAAGTTGTGGAACTCAGCAAAGCCTTTCCAGCCGTCCATGACAGGCATGGAAGCGCGAAGGATGACATCTTCGTAGTTGCGCCAGCGCACAATGTCTGCCCAACCACTGTAGCAGTGACCGAGAGCACCAATCATTTGCCAGTTTTGGCCATAGGCTTCGTAACCGAAACCAAGATTGAGGCCATCACCCATGTCTTTGTTGACATTTAGGACGAGCATGTCGCCATCAAACTCAGCGGCGCCATCGAAATCGCCATTTTGAACGGCGTATTCGAAATCCCAATCAAGACCCATGCGGTTGCCGTCAAGCAAAGCGCCGTATGTCCAGAAATCTTGGCCAGCAGCGTCAGCGTTGACTTGCAAAGCGTATGCGTCGTAGTTGAAAGCTTCAGCAGAGTTTTCGAAGTAGAGACCAGAGATGGTCTTGTTGTCAGAAGTGCCTGGGTTGATATCAGTTACAGGGCGTACATGAAGCACATCAAATTTGTAACCTTCTTGCTTGATGGAAGCACGCAAGCCAGAGAAGGTACGGCCAGAGTGGGCCCACCAGTTGTCAGCAAGGAGACGGCCATTGCCGTATTTCATCTCGAAACGACCAAACTGAACATCGGCCATGTCAAAGACATCTGTTACTTTGCCGTAGGCTTGGAAAACATTAGCGCCATTGAAAGTGCCGCCGAGCTCTGAATCGCTCTTGACATACTGTGTCTCGATGAAAGCGCTAACGCGATCATTGACTTGCATGTCCATGAAGAGACGGAAGCGGCTAGTGTTGTTGGTAGCCTTGTTAGTTTGCTCACGGGTGTCTGCGCGCCAGCGAAGCTCGCCACCAAGAGTCATTTTTTGAACACCAGGGACGGTAAGAACCGCGCCATCCTGTGCTTGCACAGGTGCTGGAATGAGAAGAAGTGCAACAATTGCACCAAGAGCGATGAGTTTCGCAGTCATGACGAACCTATTTGGTTTTAGTTATGGGGGGCCGACAAGCGCATTGCTTACCGGGTTTCGACAGAATTAACCTCTGCGGGGGCGAAAGGTAGAGCGTTTATCTATATATTTCCCTACTTTTCGGCAAAAGGGCAGAATAGTGCGCAACTTCCTAGCGCAAATGTAGGTATTCCGCGCATTCATAGCGGGATTTGCGAAAAGCGGCTGCCATTTCCATTTCGGCAGAACTCCAAACGGCAGGCGCGAAAACAAGGCCAAGCCCCTGTGAAAAGGCGTTTTTAAGTTTGGGTAAATCTGGATGCCCGCCCAATGCGCCAATTCTAGGGGTTTCGATAGGAACACGCAAAACCAAGCTGCCGTGAAAGAGCACCCATCCTTTTCGTCGTCTTGCTGCACTACCTAAGAGCTTTGCGCCGCCTAGAACCAGGTCGAGTGGCGAAGAGTCTTCGAAGCACCATGCAGAGCCAGCTTGATCACTCGTTAAAAGGGCATCATCACGCAAAGTAACCTCGGAATTGGCCTGCTGGCTCAGAACCCCAGCGATGGCTCGATGAATGGCTTCCATGGCTGCGGCGGGGCCACCTGCTAATGCGCCCGATTCGGGCATACATAAGGAGTAGGTCAATTCATGCTCATGCAGAATCGCCTTGCCGCCGGTCATGCGTCTGACGACTTCGCCGCCGCGGGCTCGCACGGCATCAAGCGGCAAATCGGCCGCCTTTTGGAAATAGCCTAATGAGAGGGTCGGTTTGGCCCATGAGTAAAAACGCAAAGTTGGCGCAATGCGGCACTCGAGCAGGGCTTCATCGCGCGCCATGTTTTCGGCGCCTGCAAGTGCGGGGTCGTCAAGAAAACGACCCCTTAAGCCACTAGGGGGCTGGTCTAACTGCAACGGAAGCAAAGCTGCGGATCTTTCACCGCGCGCGCCTCGTCGACCCGTGAGACGGGCATTTCGGTTGGCGCTGCGTGCAATCGCTTATCACCCATGCGAGCTTCGGCTGCAATTTGAGCCATCGTCTCGGCAAAGGCATCAAGTGTTTCGCGCGATTCGGTTTCGGTTGGCTCAATCATGATGGCTTCATTGACGACGAGTGGGAAATACACGGTCGGCGGATGGTAGCCCAAATCGATCAGGCGCTTGGCGATATCGATGGTGTGCACGCCGGCATCACGCATTTGTTTTGTGGGTCGAGCCACGAACTCATGCATGCAGATTCGGTCAAAGGGCACTCGCCAATCTTGATTGCATTTGACGCGGAGGTAATTTGCATTAATCACCGAATTCTCGGCAACTCGGCGAACCCCTGCATCACCTAGGGCCTTGATGTAAGCATAAGCCCGCACCAAAACCATAAAGTGCGCATGGAAGCCGCGCACGCGCCCAATCGATTGCGGCAAATCAGCGAAGTGATAGCCCTCGTCATCTGACACAACCATCGGGTTGGGCAGGAATTTGCTGAGCTCTTCTGTGACGCAGATGGGCCCCGAACCAGGCCCTCCGCCGCCGTGCGGTGTTGAGAATGATTTGTGCAGATTGAGGTGCATCATGTCAATGCCGAAATCGCCTGGCCGCGCCACACCCATGATGGCGTTGAAATTGGCGCCATCCATGTAAACTTTGCCGCCCGCTTGGTGGACGAGCTCGCAAATCTCGGCAATGCGCGTTTCGAAAAGCCCAAGAGTGCTTGGGTTTGTCACCATAAAGCCCGCCGTGTCAGGGCCTAGGTGCGATTTGAGGTCGTCAATATCGGTCAGGCCGTCTGCACCGCTGCGAACTGTTTTGACCTTGAAGCCAGCCAGCGTGCAACTTGCAGGGTTTGTGCCGTGCGCGCTATCCGGAATCAAAATCGTGCGGCGATCAGGCTCGCCCCGCTCGTCAAGCCATGCGCGCAGCACCATCAAGGCAGTCAGCTCGCCATGTGCGCCAGCGGCAGGATGCAGGGTTACGCCAGGCAAACCAGTAGCCGCAGCTAAATCAGTCTGCAGGCGGTGCATCAACGATAGCGCCCCCTGTACTTCGCCCTCGTCTTGAAGAGGGTGGAGCCCAGCCCAGACCGGCGAGGCCGCAACCGCATCGTTGACCAATGGGTTGTATTTCATCGTGCACGAGCCAAGGGGGTAAAACTGCGTGGTAATCGCATAGTTTTTTTGGCTGAGTTGCGTAAAGTGCCGCACCAAATCGAGCTCACCCATTTCAGGTAGCGCAGGCGGGGATTTGCGCAACTCGCTGGCGGGAAGTGGGGCCACTAGGCCTGAAGGGCGACCCGAAGTGGCACCCGCAATAGCGAAAGCGCGATTCGCGCCACGATGCCGAATGCACCTCCGACCCGATCGACTCGACTCAAACAAAAGAGGGACTTCTTTTAAATTCATAGCGCCATCTCCTTTTTGAAAGTACGACCCGCAACAGCAGCGAGCCGGCGGATGTCATCAGGAGTCGTTTTTTCAGTGCAAGCAAGCGTGAAAACGCCGTCGAGGTCTGCGTACCACTCGCTCATCGGCAAGACGCCCGCAATGCCCTCGGCTGACAGCATGGATCGGAAACGCATCACCGCTTCGTCGCCGCCAGTAACGCGGAACGCCACCTCGGAGAAAAATGCCGCATCAGGGTAGGCCAAAGTGATGGATCCAGTCGCCGCCGTCAAGGCCTCAACCATTTCGACTGCCCTTTGCCGCGACAAGCAAGCGACCTCTTCCAGACCCTTTGGCCCAAGAGCCGCCATGTGGATGCAACCCCGCAGAGCGATCAAAGCATTGTTTGTGCAAATGTTCGAAGTCGCCTTCTCGCGGCGAATGTGCTGTTCGCGCGTTTGAAAGGTCAGCGTGAAAGCGCGTCGGCCTTGCCCGTCTTTGCTGATGCCAACTAGGCGGCCAGGTAGTTTGCGCACCTGTTTTTGCCTTGTCGCAAAAAAACCAAAATGCGGCCCACCGAAACTCATCGGCACGCCAAAAGACTGGCCGTCGCCAACCACGATATCAACGCCAGCTGACCCGGGTGAGCGCAGCAAGCCCGTCGCAATCGGGTAAAGCGAGCAAACACTCATTGCTTTACGACCCTCGCATTGAGCCGTGAGGGCGTCAAGGTCTTCGATATGGCCAAGGAAGTTGGGCTGCTGCACAAAAACGGCCGCCGTGTCGTCGTTGACGCTATTGCCCCAGTCGGTCAAGCCACCCACAAGAGGCGCTTCTATGACTTCCGCGTCAAGGTGGCGTAAGTAGGTCACTAAAGTCTCGCGCGTGTGGGGGTGCAGGCCTGCCGACACCACGACTCGCTTCTTGCGCGTCACGCCCATCGCCATGAGCGCCGCTTCCGCCGCCGCCGTCGCGCCGTCATACATGGATGCGTTGGCGACTTCGCAGCCACACACCTCGGCAATCATGCTCTGGAATTCGTAAATCCATTGGAGCGTGCCTTGCGAGCACTCAGGCTGATAGGGCGTATATGCCGTCATGAACTCGCTGCGCCCTGAGAGGCTGTCAACAAGTGCAGGCCAATCGTGGTTGTAAGTGCCGCCGCCCAAGAAACACGGCCGCTCACTGGCTGGCCGATTCCATGACCCCAATTCAGTCATGTGAGCCCGTAGCTCCGTTTCGGTCAGCCCCTCGCCAAGCCCAAGATTGCCCTTGACCTTTAAATCATCAGGGATGGCCTCAAATAGGGCGTCGATGGAATCAACGCCAATCGTTTGCAGCATGGCCGCTCGATCTGCGTCAGAGTTTTGGATGTAAGGCATGACCGTTTCGTTTCGGATGTCTTGAGAACGAGGGGAGAAAGCGAAATCGCTTAACTTTCTGAGGCAACGACCTCTTCGTAGGCCGCCGCATCGATCATGTGCGCGAGGGCGTCGTCGCCTGAAACGCGTACTTTGATTAACCAACCCGCTTCAAAGGGGTCGCTTTGCAATGACTCAAGGTCATCAGCTAGGGCCTGGTTCGCCTCAATAATCACGCCGTCGATTGGAGAGTTAAGATCGGAAACGGCCTTGACGGATTCAACCTCGCCAAACCCAATGCCCTGCTCGACTTCATCGCCCACATCGGGCAGGTCGAGGTAAACAAGCTCACCGAGTTGTTCGAGAGCGAAATCGGTGATGCCAAGAGTGACAACATCGCCATCAATTTTGGCCCACTCATGGGAGTCAAGGTAAGAACGGTCGTTTGGGCGCATGATTGGAGGTCGCGATTGCGAGTGGGGGGAGCCGTTGGGCGGGATTAATCGCGCGAGCGATGGGGGACGAAAGGAAGCACAGCGACATCGACGGGCATTTCTTTGCCACGGAAGCTGACGGTGAACGGGCCATCGCAATCGAGCGGCACATAAGCCGTAGCGATGGGTTTTTGCAAAGTTGCCGAGAACGCGCCAGAGCAGATCTGCCCAACCTCTATGCCATTGGCCAGCACGGGGTAGCCGTCGCGGGGGACGCGCTTGTCGGTGGTGAAGCCAATAAGCTTTTTGGAGGATGGCGCAGCGGCTTGCAGAGCGGAACTGCCGATGAACTCACGGGTCTTCCAGCCACGGACAGCAAATCGTAAGCCAGCATCAAAGGGAGTAATGTCTTCGTGAATCTCGTGGCCGTAAAGGGGCATCGCGGCCTCTAAGCGTAAGACATCGCGCGCGCCCAGCCCCACAGGTGAGGCCCCAAGCTCAAGGATGCGCTGCCAAATAGCATTTGACTGCTCGGCGGTTGTGAAAATCTCATAACCAAGCTCACCGGTATAGCCAGTGCGTGCGACGAAAAGTTGGCCGAACGGGCTGCCAGGCCAAGCCAAGTCTAGAAACCCAGGCGACAAATCGGCGTCATCGCAAAGCTCTTGAAGGATGCGAACAGAATCAGGGCCCTGCAGAGCCAAAATGCACCCACCATCTTCGGTGATGTCGTCAATCGTTGATTCTGTGATGCGGCTACGCAAAATTTCAAGGTCGCGGTGGCGGTTTGCCGCATTAACAACCATAAAAAACTCGTCTTGCCCCGTGCGATAAGTAATCAGATCGTCAAGGATGCCGCCATCTTCGGCCAAAATCATGGTGTAGCGCGCCTTGCCGATTGGCTGGTCGGTGATGCACCCCCCAAGAGCGTGGTCCAGCTCAGCGGCAACATTTGGGCCGCGAAACCAGATGCGCGCCATATGCCCAACATCAAAAAGCCCCGCCGACTCGCGTGTTGCGCGGGATTCACCAAGGATGGAGCCATAATCGAGGGGCATTTCCCAGCCAGCAAAGGGCACGAGTTTGGCACCAAGCGCCTTGTGGGCGCTCGCAAGTGGCGTCTGAAGCAGGGTTTCGGAGTGATTCATGAAAAAAAAAACGACAGGGGCGCATACTGTGCGCCCCTGTCGTGACCGAAGTCAATTCAGGGCTCGTCAGGGTGCAGTCCTTTGTACCTGAGAGTTTCGTGGCGATTCCACTTTCCCCTTCGGTGCTCGCTTGGCGAGTCTCTCCTGCAACCGTCAGCCGATTGGTGGGTATTTTCCGATTTCCTCTCCTCTGCGTCAAGGTTTTCATTTCCTCGCTTCAACGCTTGACGCAATGGCTAGGGGGCCGTAAACTTTTCGGCCCTTCTGACAAACAGAGGCATAAACATCATGGCACGACGATGCGAAGTAACCGGGAAAGGCACCACAGCTGGCAAGACTATTGCCCGCCGCGGTTTACCTAAGAAAAAGGGTGGCGTAGGTCTCAAAACGACCGGGCACACCAAGCGTAAGTTTAAGTCCAACATCCAAAAGGTGCGGGTCTTGCTTCCAAATGGCACGGTCACGCGCATGAAATTGGCGACTTCCGTCATTAAGCGCGGCTTGATCACCATGAACTTAGAGGGGCGCCTTCAGACCTTCCCGCTGGTAAAAGCCATGCGTGGTCGCAATCGCGCCTTCGTTAATCAAAACGCCGAGTAAGGCGCTGATTTTCGATTTCGACCTGATTTGGGTCTGAAATAGCTGAAAAATCGGGTAAAACCCGAAAAAAACCGCCCGGACACTGGATTTTTCCAGTTTCCGGGTGAATTTTTTTGTACAACAGCCGATGGGAGACAAAAGCGCCGTCCTATCAACCCTGATAAGGATGTCGCATCCACCTACTCCAACGCGGTGTTCGGTGGTGCACTACTGAACCCGTTTCTCTAAATCTCATTGTGAATCATCATGGCTCCAAAAAAGAAAGTTAAAAAGAAGGTCGCTAAAAAGAAGGCCGTCAAAAAGGCAGCCCCTAAAAAGGCAGCAAAGAAAAAAGTCGCTAAGAAAAAAGTCGCTAAAAAGAAAGTTGCCAAGAAGAAGGTAGCGAAGAAGAAAGTAGTAGCGAAGAAAAAGGTCGCTAAGAAAAAGGTCGCTAAGAAAAAGGTCGCTAAGAAAAAGGTCGCTAAGAAAAAGGTAGCCAAGAAAAAGGTAGCCAAGAAAAAGGTAGCCAAGAAAAAGGTAGCCAAGAAAAAGGTAGCCAAGAAAAAGGTAGCCAAGAAAAAGGTAGCCAAGAAAAAAGTAGCCAAGAAAAAAGTAGCCAAGAAAAAGGTCGCTAAGAAAAAGGTCGCTAAGAAAAAGGTCGTCCGTAAGAAGAAGTAGCTGACGAAACTGTGGGCCTTGCATCCGTGAGGCCTACATCCCAAAAACAAAACAAACATCAATACAACTCATCAAAACATGAACAAAAACGAACTCATCGATTTCGTCTGCGAGAAAATGGGCACAACCAAGTCCGCAGCAACCGAAACTGTTAACGCCGTCCTCGAGGGCGTCCGCGCTGGCATCCAAAGCGATGAAGCTGTTTCACTTGCCGGCTTTGGCACCTGGAATAAGCGTCACCGCGCTGCTCGGATGGGTCGCAACCCTCAGACGGGTGAAGCGATTCAGATCAAGGCCAGCAATTCTGTTGGCTTCAAGCCTGCCAAGGCTTGGAAAGACGAGCTCAATTAGAGCCTGTTAAGTAGCAAAGCCCAGCACCTGACGGTGCTGGGCTTTCTGCGTTTCTATGACCTTGAATAAGCTAAGGTCGAAGGTTCAGAATCACATTAGGCGAGTGAGTCTGCGCGGGATTGCAGAGCCTCAACTTCGGCTTTCATGGCTTCGTCGTCGATGCGCGGGAACAAAACGCCCGGCTCGCCAAAGGCTAAACCGGCAGGAACAAACTGCGGGCGAGTCGTCGCGTTTTCGTCTCCCCAGGCGCTAGCGCCGGAAGTGGCAGCCTCGCCTAACATCGCGCGTAATTCGGCCGAGGCCGTCGGGCAGAATGGGCTGAAGCGGCGGCTCAGCAAATCAAGATAGGCCACGCAACGCTCAATCACCGCACCGCAGGCAAGGATGTCATCTGCATCATCGCTCTTGGCTAATTTCCAGGGAGCAAGGGCGTCGAAGAATTGGTTGAGTGCATCGCATCCGCCCATTAAAGACCTTGTGGCGGCCTTAAACTGGTGGTTTGCGAGATACTCCCCAATTTCAGCAAATGCGCTATCAGCCGATTTGAGCATCTCGTGGTCATCAAAGCGACCATCACTCTCGGGTACTTGACCATCGAATCGTTTGCCGGCAAACTTCAAAACGCGCGATGCGAAATTGCCAAGCTTACCACCCAGAAGTGAATTGTTTGTCGTCTGGAAGGCTTCCCAGGTGAACTCAGCATCAGCCGTTTCGGGAGATGAAAACAAGACATGGAAACGCGCAGCATCAGGTGAATATTTTGAAAAGAAATCATCATTGTCGAGATACCAACCTTCTGAAGTCGAAAACTTTGCGCCTTGCAGATTGTAAAATTCATTTGCAGGTACGGCCCATGGCAAGACAAAGTTTTTGCCGCCCCATGCGTCTTGTTGGCCAAGCAGCATCGAAGGAAAAACCACCATGTGAAAGGCGATGTTGTCTTTGCCAATAAAGTGCACCAAACGCGAATCGTCACCCTGCCACCAGTCGCGCCATGCATCTGGCTGTCCTTGCGATTCGGCCCATTCCATGGTGGCTGAAACATAGCCGATGGGGGCATCAAACCAGACATAAAGCACTTTGGTGCCCTCGTCATCGACGCCGTCAGGTAATTTTACGCCCCATGGTAAATCGCGTGTGATTGGACGCTCGCGCAAATCTTTAAGCATAGCTTGCACATGACCGTGAACATTTGGTTTCCAGTCTTTATGCGGATGCGATGCGTCATCGCCCGTATACCAATCTGCGAGGCCGGCCTCTTGAAGTTTGGGCAAATCTAAATACCAGTGTTTCGTCGCACGCAAAATTGGCTTTGAGCCATCAATCGTGCAAGTCGGCTCAATCAACTTGCGGGCATCAAGCCATGCGCCACAGCCAGGGCATTCGTCGCCGCGCGCCTTTTCGTGGCCACACTCTGGGCAGCCACCTTCGAGATAGCGGTCGGGTAAAAAGCGGTCGAGGCTTTCGGAATACCATTGATCATCTGTGCGCGCAAACACATATTCTTTTTCAAGTAGGTTTGAAAAAAAAGTGCGACTTGTGTCTGCATGCTGGGGGCAACGAGCCGTCCCGCTCCAGATGTCGAAAGAGATCTGAAAGCGATCAAACAGGGCTTTGATTTCGCCGTGCCAGTGGTCAACATATTCGCGATAATCCTTGCCCTCTTTTTCGGCTTTAAGCGTGATGGCGACACCATGCTCATCAGTGCCACAGACATACAAAACCTCTTCGCCGGCCATGCGCAGATAGCGTACATAAACATCGGCGGGCAAATACGCGCCGGCGATGTGACCGAAGTGGATGGGGCCGTTGGCATACGGCAAGGCAGAAGTGACGAGGTACTTGACCATGGGCGGAAAGGATAGCGTTGCCGCCTTTCGCGCCGGTGTTGGCCGCACTAAGATACTCATCAGTACGGAAGCTTCTGCGCGCCAATCGGCGCCCTTTTAAGCCATCCCTGCACCCCAAAACATGGCCGACTTCACCGAATTAGACTTCTACGACCTCTCCAGCTTGTTCTCCGAGGATGACATTATGGTGCGCGACATGGTGCGTTCTTATTGCACTGCTAAGTTGATGCCCATAGTGGCCGACGAGTGGGAGGCCGGCACTTTCCCAATGCCAGTTATTGGCGAGATGGGTGAGCTTGGGCTTTTGGGCCCTTGCGTGGCTGAGCAATATGGCGGTGCTGGCATGACTGGCACGCAATATGGCTTAATCTGCCAAGAAATTGAGCGCGTCGACTCGGGCTTGCGGTCTTTTAATTCGGTTCAAGGCTCCCTCGTGATGTACCCCGTCGAGGCCTTCGGTAGCGAAGAGCAAAAGATGGAATGGCTCCCTAAGCTAGCTAGTGGCGAAGTCGTTGGCTGCTTTGGTTTGACCGAGCCAGATTTTGGTTCCGACCCAGCCGGAATGCGCTCAACTTGCCGCAAAGATGGCGACGACTGGATCCTAAATGGTCAAAAAATGTGGATCACCAATTCCAGCATGTCGCAGATGGGCATTTTCTGGGCCATGGATGAAGCCGGTGTTTGTCAAGGCTTCATTGTCGACATGAGCCTGCCAGGTGTCTCGGCGCCAGAGCAAAAACACAAATGGTCTTTGCGCTGCTCGGTGACAGGCGAAATGATTTGCCAAGATGTGCGCGTACCTGAATCGAGCCGCTTGCCAAACACGCAACACATGAAATCACCTCTGAGTTGCCTCACGCAAGCGCGCTATGGCATTGCTTGGGGTGCTGTCGGCGCGATGCAAGCTTGTTTTGACGAGGCCCTTCGCTACACGCAAGAGCGCAAGATTTACAACAAACCGCTCGCTGGCTTCCAGTTGACCGCTGACAAGTTGGCTGAGATGGCCACCGAAATTACCAAAGCGCAGTTTTTGGTCTGGCGTCTTGGTCAGATGAAAGACAACGGCACAATGTTGCCAAAGCATGTTTCGATGGCCAAGCGCAACAATGTTTCTAAGGCTCTTGAGATGGCACACACCTGCCGTACTTTGCTTGGCGCCAATGGCATCACGCTTGAGTATCAAGCTGGTCGCCATATGTGCAACCTCGAAACCGTGCTGACCTACGAGGGCACGCACGAGATTCACACCTTGATTCTCGGCCACCAGCTTTCTGGCGTGGCTCCTTACGGCGACCGTTAATCGAGGCAATTCTGATGAGCGATTTTTATCGTTGGTTGATGGTGACTCCGGGTCAGCCTCTAGTGAAAGAGGTTGGGCCAATGCCTGTTCCTACCGAGGGCGAGGTTTTGGTCAAAATTGCGGGTTGTGGCGTTTGCCATACCGATATTGGTTTTCACACTGAGGGCGGCGTACGCACGAATCATGAGCTGCCTCTCGCTTTGGGCCATGAAATCTCGGGCACGGTCATCACTTGTGGTGAGGGCTGCTCTTCATGGGCCGGCAAAGATGTGGTCGTGCCCGCTGTGCTTCCATGCGGCGATTGCGAGCTTTGTCTTGTTGGCTGCGAAACGGCATGTAGGCAACAAAAAATGCCAGGCAACGATTTTCATGGCGGCTTTGCTTCCCACATTGTTTTGCCTGCGCGTTGGCTGGTTGATGCAAGCGGTTTGCCCGAGGGCCTAGCCCTCGAAGATGTCTCGGTTTTGGCCGATGCGATTTCAACGCCCTATCAAGCTTGCGAGCGAGCCGAAGTCGGCCCTGGCGATCATGTCGTCATCATTGGCACGGGCGGCGTTGGTTCTTTTGGCATTCAAATCGCCCGTGCAATGGGGGCCAAGGTGATTGGCGTTGATATCGACGATGCCAAGCTTGCCCGCGCCATGAACTATGGTGCGATTGCAGGCGTCAATACCCGCGACCTCGATGCAAAAGCCGCGCGCAAAGCTGTGCAGACGGCCTGCAAAGAAAATGGCTTCCCGCGTGTTTGCCTGAAAGTGCTCGAAATGAGCGGCACCCCTCAAGGCCAAGAGCTAGCCTGGAACTTAATGAGCTTCTCTGGCGTCATTGGCATTGTTGGCTTTACTCTCAAACGCGTTGAGGTTCGATTGAGCAATCTCATGGCCTTTGACGCGCGCGCTTTTGGCAACTGGGGGTGTCGTCCGCAACTTTATACCCCCGCTCTTGATCTTGTCCGCGAAGGCAAAGTTGAGGTCCTCCCTTTTGTAAAGCATTTTCCGATGGACGACATCAACGAAGTGCTCGAAGATGTGCGCCATCACAAAATTGCTGAGCGCCCTGTTCTGATTCCATAGTCGCCTTAGCCGACCATTAAAGAAATGACTGATTCCACCCAACAAGGCGTTGTTTTCGCCGACCACGAGCTGGCTCCGGGCTACTCTTTCACTGAGATTCGTTATGAGCTGCGCCCGGTGATTGCACCAGATGGCTCTGAAGTTGGCGGGCTTTTTAACGCCTGGATTTGGCTTAACAACCCTGCCCAATACAACTCATACTCCACGCGCGCCATGGCTGAGTTGGTTTTGGCATTCCGCAAGGCATCTAACGAGCCGAGTGTGGTTTGCGTGGTGTTTACCGCTGTCGGCGACAAGGCCTTTTGCACGGGTGGCAACACGGCTGAATATTCCGAGCATTATTCGGGTCGGCCCGATGAGTATCGCCGTTATATGCGCCTCTTTAACGATGGCGTTTCGGCCATGCTTGAGTGCGATAAGCCAGTCGTTAACCGAGTCAATGGCATGCGCATCGGTGGCGGCCAAGAGATCGGGATGGCATGCGATTTCACGATTGCAGCTGATACGGCGCGTTTTGGGCAAGCTGGGCCAAAGCATGGTTCGGCTCCTGTGGGCGGCTCAACAGACTTTTTGCCCGTCTATGTTGGTTTCGCAAAAGCTGTCGAAAGTTGCACCATCTGCGAGCAATGGAGCGCACACTATGCCTTGCACATTGGCCTGATCAATGGTGTCGCGCCCGTCCTTAAAGTTGATGGTGAGTTCGTCGCAAACCCGATGGCCGTGACCAGCTTTGAGACCGATGCATTCGGTCGTTCGCTTTATGGCGCGGCGAAAACTGGCGATGCGCTTACGGCGGCTAAGGTGGTTTTGAAATCAGCCGAGGTTGATTTCAGCTTGCTTGACGCCGAGGTCGAATCCATGTGCTTTAAATTGGCCCAGACCATGCCCGATTGCACGACTTTTACTCTTGAGCAATTACGCAAACACAAGCTCCAATACTGGGACGCCAACCGCGAAACCAACCGCGCTTGGTTGGGTCTCAACATGATGACTGAAGGCCGCATGGGCTTCCGCACCTTTAACCGCGCGCCACGAGCTGAGCGCGAAACCGACTTCCTCGAAATGCGCCGCGCGCTGGCTGAGGGGGTTCGCTACGGCGATAAGTTGAGTGAGCGTTGTGCTCCTCACGCCGTTAACCGTCCCGAGGAAAATTAGATGACTGATACCGCTACCAATTTAGAAAAGCGCACGCTAGCCAATGGGCAAATTGCTGTGCTTGAAATCGGCCCCGCGCCTGCAAACATTGTTGACCGTGCTTTGATGTCGTCTTTGGGCGATGCTTTGACGGCCGTCGCTGACGACATGAGCGTTAAGCTTGTCATCATCACTGGCGCAGGCGATCACTTTTGTTATGGCGCTTCGGTCGAAGAGCATACTCCAGATCAGGTTGGCGCGATGCTGCCTGAGTTCCATGCGTTTTTGCGCAAGATTGATGAGCTCAATCTCCCACCTGTTTTGGCGGCGGTCAATGGTCGTTGTTTTGGTGGTGGTTTTGAGGTCGCGCTCGCTTGCGATTTAATCGCCGTATCCGAAGGCAGTTTGCTTGGGTGCCCTGAGATTAAGTTGGGCGTTTTCCCACCAGCGGGCTCGGCCTTGTTGCCATTGCGCGTGCCTGCGGGGCGTGCTGCAGCAATGCTTATGAGTGGCGCAATGGTCTCCTCGCAAGAGGCGGCTGGTTTGGGTATTGCAGATCTCGAAATCCCTGAAGGCGGCTTGCTAAAAGGCGTTGAGTCATGGGCCGAGCATGCAATTCTTGAGCAGTCAGCGTCTTCGTTGCGTCAAGCACGGCGTGCCTCTCGTTGGCCTTGGACCGATGCATTAACGCGCATTTTGCCTAAGCTCGAAGAGCAATATTTGAATGATTTGATGGCGACAAATGACGCCAAAGAAGGCATCCAGGCGTTTTTGGATAAGCGTCCGCCAAACTGGTCAAATTCATGAGTCAGGCTCTCGTCACAGGTGGGGCCGGCGGCATTGGTGCTGCGATTGTTCGCGCCTTGTTTGTGGCGGGGCATGATGTGGCGTTTACTCATGTGGGTCAGGCTGATGAGGCCGCGGCTTTGGTGGCTGACTTGACGACAGAGCTCGCGTGCGGCGGCGCCAGTTTGCGCGCCGTGCTTGCATTTGAAAGTGATACCGCTGATGAGCAAGCGGTTGCCTCTTTGCATGAGCAAATCCAACCCGACATTCTCGTGCATTGTGCCGGGATTACCCGCGACCGCGCGATATGGAAAAACACAACGGCCGATTTTGACGCCGTGATGGGCGTCAACCTTAAGGGCGCTTGGTTGCAAGCGCGTGCGGCGGCTCCGCATATGCGCGCCAAGGGCTGGGGGCGCATCATTTTGATTGGCTCGATAAACGGCTCACGCGGAAAGTTTGGGCAATCGACTTACGCGACAACCAAGGCGGGTTTGCATGGTTTGTCAAAAACCCTCGCCCGCGAGTTGGGCAACAAAGGTGTCACGGTAAATGTCGTCGAGCCCGGCTGGATTGAAACACCGATGACGCTTGCCGTCCCGGCTGAGTTTCAAGACGCTGCCCGTGGCGAAACGGTTACAGGGCGTCTCGGTAACCCCGAAGACATCGCCACGGCGGTCGCCTTTTTTGCAAGTGAAGCCGCCGCTCATATAACGGGTAACACGCTACGCGTTGACGGCGGGCAGTCGCTGTAAGTTTTTTTCTTTTTTTCCCTTTCTCCCTTGTAGAGTGGAAGTATGAAATTCACTCTTTCAGCTTTTTTTCTTTTCTTTACTGCCCTCATTGTTCCCCGTTCGGACGGGCATGTTGATGATTCCGTTTTCGAGTTGCTCGGTGCCGAGAGTTGTCCAGACATAGGGTGTATCCCTTATGCTTTCGATTGCCATGGTGCGAATACTTATGGTGTTTGCGGGTCTTACTTCGACCAGAGCCCTTGTGAAGCACCCAAGTAATGTTGTTCCTTTTTTTCAGTTTGTTGGCGTTTCAGTCCAAGCTGGAAGAGTTGTCACTAAATCCAGTCTCGCACGAGGAGTTGCAGCTTCTAATCTGAGCAATGGACGCTCGAGATGCCTATTTAGAGCACTGTAGTTTTGAACAGTCGTGCGTTGAAGTTGATGCTGCCGGTCATACTGTTGTGGTCAACCAACGCTATTGTGCTCGGGGGGATGAGCGGTCGCTTGAGCACCAAATTGCTAATGAGGTGAAACAGATTGCTTATACGGATGGCAAGGGAGAGTTTTACGAATGGGAGTGGTCGCAGAAATTGGGAGATTTTCGCCAAAAGACTTTTTCTGGCGAGTCGGTTTTATTTCGTACGGATTATTCTATTCTGAATCTGGGGCTCTGGCCTTTTGGCTTGACGTTTCGTGATTTATTTGCGGCGGGAACGGATCGCCTTTGGAAGGTCATCGGAGATTCTCCGTTGAAAGATGCAACCTTTGTGTTCACACCTGAAGGGAAACACAGCAGCTGGTTTTTAGCGTTTTCGCTTCATCCTGAGAATCTGTTAATGACTCGCCAACTTTTCTTTGACCGTACTCTTAAGAGAGACGGTTCTGATAATTCTGTCGATTTGTTTGGTTCTTATTATGACTTGACTTCAGAAGCGGTCGTAACTGACTGGCGCTTGATCCCAGGTAGTCCATTCGCCTTTCCATTAAAGGCTGTAAAAAATAAGCACGCGGTTTCTTCTGCGGCGACTCTTCTCAGTGTGAACGAAACGAGTTTTTCGCATTCAGTTGATGTGGATTCGCTTGTCTTTGGTTGGTCGAAGACATTGATTGACCCTACTACTTTGTTGCCAACATCAGGGATGTCAGTGGACGCATTGACGGGGCAATACAAATCGCAAAACAGTAGCCCTTTGCCGCCGCGGGGCGTAAGTCTAAGCCAAAGCGAACGGTTTCTTTCTTCCCTTTTGCAGTTAACGAGTCTTCATTCTGATTCTAGGCAAGAGTCTCTTGCCGCTGTCGCTGATACCTTTGGCAGTGCTTCTTGTGGTATTCAAGCCATCGCACTCGCGGCTGTTTACGCCGGGGTTCCTGCATCTTCGTTGAAAGATGTGGCATCAAAGTCGGTGCCAGTTGAAGAGGTGCCGGTGGGGCTGCTGATGTCTCTTTTGGATAAATTATCTATTGCCTACGAATTGGTTATGCCAAATTCTTTTTCGCCTGAAGATGGGCGAGCTTTCATCTGTTTGTTTGAAAGTGCTCTAAATGAGGAGGTTGGCCATTTTGTTTTCTGTTTGCCAGAGAAAGATAGGATTTTGTGTTTTGATTTGCGGGATGAGGTCTTTGATGTGAGCTTGGATGATGTTCGGAATGCTAGGGCGATTATTGCGTTGGGTGATTCAAGTTCATTCCTTAGCTCGAGTCGCATATGGATGTTGATTGGCCTTGCTGCCCTCGGGTTGGCCGTATGGATGCGAGGGAAGCGAAGTGCAGCTTAAGCTTTTTCCATTACTCTGCCTGATTGGTTGTCAGCCCGAGATGGAGGTTACACCTTTGGCTTCACCTGTTTCCGTTTCACCGGTGGATTCCGTGGATTTTGGCGTGGTTGAAGCTTATGAGAAATACCAATTTGAATTTATTATTACGAATGAGTCAAGTCGTACCTTTACTGGGTTAGAGTTGGTTTCTTCATGTGGGTGTACAACAATTTCTTTTGAGCGCTCTCCCTTGATGCCCGATGAGTCGCGACCACTAGTCGTTGAATTTACTGTTCCTGAAGGAGTGCGCCGAAATAGTGTAGTAAAGCTATATTGTCTCGAAATGGCTTCACCTTTAGTTGTATTGTCCTTAAGCGGAGAGACGGCTGGCATCGTTGATTTCGAATTTGAGCCGAAATCCATTCGTATTGCGTCCATTCCAAAGATGCAGTCATTTGATTGTAAGGTGCGATGTCGGACGGACGATCTCTCGTTGGAATATGAGGCCGTTAAAGGGAGTGGAATTAATGTTGAGAAACTAGACCGAATAGAAGAACTGACTAAAGATAGCGGCATTTTCGTTGTGACTCAATTCTTTCGAGTCGATGTGGATGCTGCAAGTTTCCAACAGGGTGCTCGTCGCGATGCGTTTTTGGGTTTCATTCCGCACTCCGACTCTAGGGCGCATGACATTATTGAAATTCCTATAACTTTTGATGATGGCCCTGCTTACCATTTTGTCTACCCCTCCGTCGTGACGATTCAAGAAAAGGCACCCATCGTTTTTTCGATCATTATGAATGATGCGTTTTCAGACCTTTCTCGTGTTAGTTCGGTTTGGGTTAATCAAAGAGAGTGCTCCTTTCTCCCCAAGGCGAATGCTCTGGAAATCCGCCTAGAGCATTTAGAAGAGGCCTACCCCCTAAAGGTAAGGGTGGCCCTTAAGGACGGCCTTCATTTTGAGCAGGTCGTTCCCGTTTTTAATCTGTCATCCTTTGTTCACTAAACGCTAGGAAAAGTCCATGCCTTATCGCCTTCTTTTATTGCTCTTCGGGCTGCTTGTATTGATCTTGATGTGGATGCCCCGAGAGCCCTCTTCTTTAGACGCGGCAAAGGGATCTTCAGCTAAAGTCTCGCATGAGACTACTTCTTATTCTTTAGAAGCCTCAGATGCTAAGAGCCCAGTTTTGTCGCGCGTTGATGTTTCGGAGTCCAACACCTTTTCCCTTGAGGGAATAGTGCTGGCTGATGGATTTGGTTTGGCGGGTGCTAGCATTTTATTAAATGGTGTTGACGCTACCGTGTCAGACGCCTTTGGGCTTTTTCATTTACAGAATGTTACCATTGGCGATTTTGTTTTCGCTCATCACGGTAGATGGAGTGATTGGTCGGGGCGTGTTCAATCCGACAACTTGCTAGAAGTCAATCTCTTGCCTTTGAGCCACCTTGCTGTTGTCCTCCCCCCAATCTCAGGTCGTTCCGCAGTTCTTCGTTTGTTTGCTTTGAGTAGAGATTCACAATCTTCGTCACCGGGTAGTCAAGTGTTAGCGAATCGTAGCCTAATCAAGGAAGTTGCCGTTGAGCTCGACGGCGGCACGGTTCTTTTTCCGAATCAGAAAACAGGCAAGGATGGCAAATATGGATATGAGGTCGAGTTGGATTACAAAGGTATGCCCTTTGTTGAGCACTTTTATCATTCCAAAGAACGAATTCAACAAGATAACTCTTGCGAGTATTATGTGGCACATTTCAAAACTTTCGACTTGAATGTTGAGCCGGGCTATTCAGGAATTCAATTCCTTGACGCTTCAGGTGCCCCTTATAGGAATCGTAATGCTTATGTGCCGACCAGCTGTACTTTTGGTCGGTCGTTTCTTACCTATCGCACAGATGAAGAGGGCTGGATTCAAGTTCCTTATTCGATAGGGGATAAAATGTTGCACCAAGCATTTGTGAAAATAGATCATTCGCAATACTTGTCTGCTTATTATGCGGGGCTTCAAGAAGTTGGGTATCGGCAATATGTCGTCTCTTCGCCCGGAAATCTTTTGGATTGCCGTTTGTCCGGTGAGCTAGAAGAGGGAGAGTCGATTGTCGCTTGGATTCAAGCTATAGATAAAGACGGAAGTGCTTCTTCTTCGAACTATTTTGATGTCCAGCTGCCATTGGAAACGCATGTGCTTGGACTCTCCAGCAAAATCCCCCTTTTGTTTCATGCGCCCAGAGTAGCGCTAAGCTTATTCCTTATGCCTCACCGGCTTTTTTTGGGGAAATTCAATGCGACCTTAAAAGATGGGTTCGTGTATCAGGTGCCAGAGTTGAATGTTTTAACCCTTCGGTTTGGTGCTGATGGGATCGCTCAGCGAGATATGGAAATACACGCCATTCACCCCGATACAAAAAGGAGCTTGTTTTTTTTGTCGGTTTCATCGGGGCAGTCGGAAATAGAAGTGCCTGTTACTCCAGGAGAATATGCCATTACAGTGTCGGACGCCGAGACGAAAAAAAAGCTGGATGTGAAAGAAATACATATCCAATCTGACGCGGAATTGATTTTTTCTCTTTTGGGTAATGTGGAGGCAAGGGTCTTTTTTCAAAACACCCCTGTACTCAGAGGGACTGTAATGTATGAGCAAGAGTCCGGCGCTATCGCTCTCGAGAAGATTTCTCAAGAGGGCGTTGTTGAAATGGTCGCCTATGCCAATCCGGGAAAGCTGTTTGTGGTGATTTCTCCTTCCGAGGCCGTTCCCGCCCCGTGGAGTGGCTTTCAACAATGGAAAGTCGGCGGCGAGTGCTCCATTCGTTTTGAAAGTGAGACAGAGGCAATCCTTGAAGTCTTAACAGCCACCTTGGTCTTTCCGCGTTCCAAAGCCAATCGGACATACAAAATAGAGCGGCTCACTCAGCCCTTTTCCATTATCGACATTGAAGTAGATTCTTCTGGGTTGTCTCTCGAGTTACCCATCGGGGAATACAAGTTGCGCCAAGGCGCGCATCCGCCTCTGCAATTTAATATGAGTTGGGGGCAAATCTTACCGCTGGAGTAAGGTTGCCCCCGAGAAGAAAGGAAAGATTCGTTTAATTACTGGCAGCTTCCGCAGCAGCCACTTTCGCCTTCGGCTTCGGCTGCTGGAGCGGCTTCTGCCTGCTCGTCGCCATGGTCATGAGCGCCGCAGCATTCGTGGTCATCGCCATGGCTGTGACCTTCGTCGCTGTGGTCGTGGCTTCCGCAGCAGCCGCCTTCAGTTTCGCTTTTTGGTGCGTTAAGAATCTGAAACTGCAAATCGCTGATGAACTTATCAAGTGTCATGCGCTCGCCGTCGTCAAGATTGCTTTCGGTTTTTTCGCGCAACAACATCAAGTCGTCGCAAACCATGCGTGCCATGTCTACATTAGGCTCACCCTTTGGGGCGCCTGGGATATCAATTAAACCTAAAGCGTAAAAGCCCTGCATGGCTAGCTTTTGGATAAACATACGGAAGTCTGCGCCTTGGGCGGTTTCGGGGTTGGTCATGTTTTCGGTTTCGGGCATCGCTATGCCTCGATGGATTCGGTCGTTGTGTTGGGGGATGCCTCACCCATGTGGGCGATGGCTGCGCCGACAAACTCTTGAAAGAGTGGGTGCGCAGCAAGCGGTTTTGATTTGTACTCGGGGTGGTATTGCACACCCAAGTGAAACGGGCGGTCGCTTAACTCAACGACCTCGACTAAGCCGACGGATTCATAAACCCCAGCACTTGTCAAACCAGCCTTCTCAAGCTGTTCCCGGTAGTCATTATTGTACTCCCATCGGTGCCGGTGGCGCTCAAGAACTAAATCGCGTCCGTAAATGTCAGCACAGCGAGTGTCAGGCAAAACACGGCAAGGGTAGGCACCCAAACGCATGGTGCCGCCCTTGTCGGTGACGGCTTCTTGGTCGTGCATCAAATGAATCACAGGATGAGCGCAGTCGTCTCGAACTTCGCTCGTGTTTGCGCCTTCGAGGTCGCAAATATTGCGCGCGTATTCAATGACCATAGCCTGCATCCCGAAGCAAATGCCGAAACAAGGCACATCGTTTTCGCGCGCCCATTGGATGGCTTTGATTTTGCCCTCAAGGCCTCGTTCGCCAAAACCACCTGGCACCAAGACGCCGTGGACACCGTGCAGGATCGTTGCGGCGTCGCCATCGTAAACATCTTCAGCGGCGATCTTGCGGAACTTCACTTTATGCGTGTGCGCTGCGCCACCGTGAGTCAAAGCCTCATAGATTGATTTGTAAGCGTCATGGAGCAGAATGTATTTGCCCACGACCGCAATCTCGACGACGCCTTCTGGTGCGGCCATGCGCTGGCGTAAATCTTCCCAGTCAGAAAGGTCAACCGTATGAGAGCCCTCAAGCCCCAAGTGCTTGACCAAAGCCGCGTCGAGCCCGTGCTTCATTAAGTCAATCGGCACTTCATAAATGGTCGTGTCGACATCTTTTTCTTGAATGACATCTTCGGTGGCGACATTGCAAAACAGGGAAATCTTTTGCCGCATCTCTTCTGTCATTGACTTTTCGCAACGGCAAACCAAAATGTCAGGCTGAATTCCAATTTCGCGCAGTTTGCCCACTGATTGCTGAGTCGGCTTGGTCTTCATTTCACCTGAAGCAGCAAGATAAGGCAGCAAAGTTAAGTGCACATAAAGCACCTTGCCTTTGCCTTCAATATGGCCAAATTGCCGAATGGCCTCGAGGAAAGGCAGAGATTCGATATCGCCCGCCGTCCCGCCAAGCTCAATCAGGGCGACATCGGTACCCTCGGGCGCGCCGTTGCGGATGGCTTTTTGGATCTCGTCGGTGACATGCGGAATCACCTGGACCGTTTTGCCAAGGTACTCACCGCGCCGCTCTTTGCGGATAACCTCAGAGTAAATTGAGCCTGTCGTCGCATTGGATGCTTTTGTAATCGGTGCGTGACTAAAACGCTCATAGTGCCCCATGTCGAGATCGGTTTCAGCGCCGTCTTCGGTGACATAAACCTCGCCATGCTCAAAGGGCGACATCGTGCCGGGGTCGACATTGATGTAAGGGTCGAGCTTTTGAATCGAAACTTTGAGGCCGCGCTTTTCAAGAAGCACAGCCATGGCGGCAGTAGTGATGCCTTTTCCGAGAGAGGAAACGACGCCACCCGTAACGAAGATGAACTTAGTCATGAGGATGTGAGGGGGCAGAGGCGATGCGCTGCAAAAAGTGATCGTAATCGACGCGAGTGTCGATACCTGGGAAGGCGTGCGGCCAGTCAAGAACTTGGATGTCAAAACCCATTTCTAAAAACCGCAGTTGCTCGAGCCGCTCGGCGAGCTCAAGGGGTGTGGGTGAGTGGCCTGCGAATTGACCGAGAGCTTGCCGCGAGTAACCATACAAACCGATATGGAGGCGTGCATCAACAAGGGCGGCCCGAGAAAAGTAGAGTGCGCGACCGTCGGGGCGCGACACCACTTTTACGGCGGCTGAATCATGGAGGAATTCAGGGTCAAGTGGTGCGGCCAAGGTGGTGACATCACAACCGGATTCGAGGCTGGTCAAGACTGCATCAATCGCACCAGGGTCAATCTCTGGCTCATCGCCCTGAACATTGATGACGAATTCAGCGTCAGCAAATTCTTGTGCAGCGGCCCAGACGCGGTCTGAACCAGACGGAAGAGCGGGGTCGGTCAAGATGGCTACAGCACCCGCCTTTTCGGCAATAGAGGCCAATTCGGGGCAATCGACTGCGGCGATGACTCGGTCAGCCCCAGACTTCAAGCATTGCTTTAAAGTGTGAGACAAAACAGGCTGCCCGCTTTCTGCAAGCAGAAGTTTGTTGGGGAGCCGCATCGACGCCCGGCGAGCGGGTACGACGACGAGTGCTCGTGGGGAGTGATTCAACGCTCTTGAAAAGCTTTGCGGACGCGCTCGCCTTCTCGCTTGAAGAGCTCAGCGCCTTGCTCGTTTTTGATGAGCTGAAAGGACATCGAGCTATCATAAATGCCGCGAACAGCCGCAGCGCAATCTTGCACGACTTGCATGACTTCCGCCGAGGAATCGTGAGTGCTGGTTAAAGTCCAGGTGCGATCGTTGCGAGTGAGCACAATCGAAGTGGATGCCCCTGGTGTGCGGACGGCGCCATTTTTAGCCGTCGAGAAAAACTGACTTTCTTCGAGTTGCTTGAGGAAGGCGCCCATGTTTAAATCTTCGACCACCTTAAAGCTAGCCGCGTCGCGCTCTTCGGAATAGTAAGCCGAGGCTTTGACCGACGACTCGTTCATGAAACCGATACGCAGCCCACTGCGGTGATCATAAAGAGTGACACGGCAATCTGAAGTCTCTTCGTAGATGCCGTGACTAGCGGCTTCTTTTTTGAGCTTTTCGTAAGCGGCGACGGATTCTCGCTCTGCCGCGGAGCCGGCTTGTTCGAGCTGGGCCGAGCGGGAAGAAGCTTGGTCAGTCGAGGAAGAGCTACCTGTTGAGGTGGGGGGGCCAGCGGCGCATGACGCAACAAGAAGCAGGATGAGGAGAAGGGGGATTCGCATGACAAGGGGCGTCCCGATGCTCCGGGACTTGCCAATCTTCCCTTTGCCGGGCCGCAACCGCAAGATGGAGAGCACGGAAATCATGAAACCCCCTTGGTTTAGTGACAAGAAATACCTTAATCTGCTGAAAATGAGCAAAGAAAAGCGCGCATCTAAGAAACCCACCTGGCGAAAGGTGGCTGTTTACCTCTCTGGTTTTCTGCTCGTGGCGCACGCTGACCCGCGGCCGACTAGTTTTTTGGTGGGCTGCGTTTTAGTGACGCTGGCATGGGTTGTCCGCATCTGGGCATTTGGCCACCTTGAAAAGAACCAAGTGATGGTGACGACTGGGCCTTACGCTCATACTCGTAATCCGGCTTATTTCGGGTCATTTTTGGCTTTGCTTGGCTTTGTTATTGCTGCGGGCAATTTTGAATCCACTCGTGGTTTGTTTATTTGGGCTTTTTCTCTTGTTTTGATTTTAGCATTTTTTCTTTTTTACTTTCCTCGCAAGATGGCACGCGAATACCCTCGCATCGAAAAGTTATTCGGTGAGCAGGTGCATCGTCACGCGGCAAATGTCCCTGATTTCTGGCCTCAAATTAAGCCATGGCGCTCAGGCGATGACCGCGAGTTTTCCTGGGCTCGTGTGGGTTCCAACCATGAGTGGGATTGGGGCTTTGTTTTGGGTCTGCTTATGGCCGCCGTTTGGTTCGTTGAGTCGTGGTCGCCCTTTTTGGGCTAGATATGCCATTCACGCGAGCGGCTTTTTCGTCGGCGACGCCTGAGCTTTTAAGTCGCGGTGCACGCTTTAAGCCTGCCGTTTGGCGCTGGGGCGGCGAGGTCACGGTTGTCGTCAAAGATGTACGCGATTTACCTTTCTGGAGTCGCCCTTTGGCGCGGTGGTTGCTCGATCGCGAACGGCGCATCATGCTTCGTTTAAGCGGTTTAGAAGCCTTTCCGCAGGTTTTAGCCGAGCTTGATCGAGATGCGTTTGTCATCGACCTCCTGCCGGGGCAACCCCTAACTCAAGAGGCTTTTTTGTGCGCACCACGAGAGATTACGACTCGTTTCCAGACTCAAATTCAGCAGATGCATGCACGAGGCGTTTTCCATCTTGATTTGCGACAACGGCAAAATATATTATTGGATGGCGAGCAGCCATATCTAATTGATTTCGGTGCAGCTTTTTCACCAAATTGGCTAGGCCGTAAAATTTGGGGGCCTCTGATGCGCTGGGTCGACCGGATGGCACCCCTCAAATACCTCGCTCGATGGGCGCCCCAAGAGCTCTCAGCTGACGAAATCCGTCTGGTTCGTCGCACTCAACGGTTGCGTAAATTCTGGCTCCTCTCGCCCAACAATCCTGACGGCGAAGATGTCGTGGGGCGATGACAATAAACACCACAAGATGTGGTGGCACAAGATTTTGCTTGGATTTTCAGTCTCATACAATATATTGGGCGCATCCGAAGGGGATGTAACAAAAATGGGTCGACTCGAGAAGCAAATCATTGCAGCAGCCATTGCGCTGCTGGGTATTCTTTTAATTGCAGTTCTGTTCGCAGATGGGCTGACTTTTACGCCTGATGCTGAACAGTCGCCAACTCAGTTTGCTGACCCCATTGCTGTGCATGAGGCGGCTCCGAGTCTTCAGATTCGCAGTGGCTCAACGGTTGAAGCAAAGGTCATCGACCTCTTCGCACCTCAGAGCCCTAAGCTTGACCTTGCATCTGCTTCCGCGCCTCGGGCGATTGATTCTTTTCAGGTCAACCACGCTTCAAGTGCAACGCCCGCCGCACAAGTCGTGGCTCAACCCGCCGATTTACCGGCCCTCATCACTTATAAGGTCCAGCCGGGTGATGTTTTCTCGCGCATCGTATCGAAACAACTTGGCTCAATTAAGCGTATCCCTGATGTCTTGGCGGTTAATCCGGGCCTTGATCCAGATATCCTGATGCCTGGCGATGAGATTCTCATCCCTAACCCGCTCATCGCGATTCCTGCGACGGCCAAGAAAGAGCTTTCCGTTGTGGCCGCCACTGTCCATGACCTTGGTCAGGCCTCCACTTCTCACAAAGTGGTTTCTGGTGACAGCCTCTGGAAGCTCGCCCGTAAATATCTCGGCAACGGCAACCCATCTTCAATGCAGCGTTTTGTCGATGCAAACCCAGATTTGGGCGATGTTGACGCGGTTCTGCAAATTGGGCAGGTTTTAGCCGTCCCGCAATAATCGGTGGCTCTGCCATTTCCAAGCGGTGAGGCTAGTCAGCCCCGTTTGATTCTCGGGTTAAGCTCCGGAACTTCTGCGGATGGTGTTGATCTCGCTCTGATTCGAGTTGAGGGCAGCGGCGGCGACCGTAAAGTCGAGTTTCTGGCCGGTGAGATGCGCGAGATGCCAGCATCTTTGCGGGCGAGAGTTCAGGCCGCTTCCGAGTGGGGCGTGTCTGATTTGGCTTCGGCCCACTATGAGCTCGGAGTCTTTTTTGGGATGGCTGGCCAAGACTTTTTGGCTGATCGCGGTTTTCCAATTCAAGAAATCGACTTTGCAGGCAGTCATGGGCAAACGGTTTGGCACCATGATGGCGACCCTGCGGCAGGCACTTTGCAGATTGGGGCTCATTCCGTTACGGCCTTTCATCTTGGCCTCCCGGTAATCGGAGATTTTCGTTGGGCCGACTTAGCCGTTGGGGGGCAAGGCGCCCCGATTTCTTCATGGGCCGATTGGGTGCTCCACCGCAACGCATGCCCAAAATTTTCGATTTTGAATTTAGGGGGCATTAGCAATGTCTCTGTCTTGCAAGGCAATAGCAACCCCCGAGCCTGGGACACCGGGCCCGCAAATGGTCCAATTGATTTTCTAGCCGAGCATTTTTTTCAATCGCCGTTTGATGACGATGGGCACTTTTCGGCCCAGGGGCGAGTTTCTACAGAGGTCGTGCAAGCACTTTTAGCCGACACTTGGTTTGATCGCCCAGTGCCTCGCTCGACAGGGCTGGAGCGCTTTGGCGCCCCTTTTGCTCAGCAGGCTCTGTCGCTTTTCAATAAACATGCACTATCTGCAACTCCTGTTGACATAATGGCTTCCGTGACTGAGGCCGTGGCGTTTTCGATCGCTAATAGCCTTGCCAAAGAAGGCCTATCTGCGGCGCCTGTTTATGTGTGCGGTGGGGGCGCGAGCAACTCTTTCTTGTGCTCTCGCATTGCAGCGCACCTAGACCTCGATTCGCTTTTGCCCTATTCCGATTTGGGCTGGAACCCCGACTTGCGTGAGGCCGTTGCCTTTGCATTACTGGCCGATGCTTTTGTTCAAGGCGAGTCAACTACCTTCGCCGAGACGACTGGCGCAAAAAAAGCGGCACTTTTAGGAGCATTTCATCCAGTTCCTGTTCTTGACCGGCCCTAGACACCCTATATTATGTTGCCTTGCTGGGCGAGCCGACTAACCTCGGTCTCTGCTTCATGGCAATTTCCCTGTAACTCCCGTCTCGGGCACATCATGACCCACATCCGGACTAAGGCCCTCGGCCTCCTCATCGGCCTCGCTGCCATCCTTACCCCCGCTTCTTCCCTCTTTGCGCAAGAAGACGCTCAATCCCGCTTTGACCAAGGGATGGCCGCATATCATGCCGGCGATCACGAAACGGCATTGGGGCATTTCCGCTCTGTCGTGTCTGCGATGCCTGATAGCGTCGTTGCTGTTGAGCTTCTGCACTCGAGCCAAGATGGCATTCTTGAGCTTCTTGTCGCTGGCGGTGAGTTTGAAACTTTTGCCCGCGAAGTTCTTGCGACAGCTGCCACGATGACAAACGATGTCATTCGTGATTCAGCCGCTGCTGAAGCTGACGCTAAAGGTTGCTTTGCTGAATCTTATGAAACACGCGCTCGCGCGATTTTCGCATTGAGCTCAAAGTATGGTCCTTTTGCTGCTCCACCGCTTGTTGCCAAGCTGGCTTCTCCGAGCGAAGAAATCCGTTTGCAGGCTGTATACGCCCTGTCGCGTTTAGGCACAGAGGCCGTCCTTCCAACCCTTGCTGCCTCTCACTCGAGCCATGTTGAGGTACGCATGGGCGCTCTCATGGTCATGGCTGAAATTAAAGATGGCCGAGTCGCTGCTCGCGTGGCTGACATGGCTGAAAACGACACCGATGGTGCCGTCCGTAGCATTGCGGGTCAATTGGGGTATACCGAGCGCGCAGTTGATTTGCATTACGCTCAAGCTTGGAATTACATCTTGGCCGACGAAATGCTTGGCCTCTCTCCTGCCGAGAACTACGGCGTGTTGTGGTCAATTGATAGCTCTCGCCTGCAGTCATACAGCGTGCCTACATCCGCGATGGCACTTGAGCTTGCAAAGTACCACTTGATTCGCGCCGATGAATTGGGTCACCCTAAAGCCATGTCTTCTTTGGCTGTTGTTTATGCAAACGAAGCCGCCTTGTTGCAAGGTCTCGTTAACGACGGGCAAGACTATCAAGAGGTCTTGGCCGCTCAGCGTAATGCTGCACTTACGATTTCTGGTGCTGACCGCGATATCGCGATGCAGGGCGCCCTTCAGCATGGCATGCAAGCTGCAAGCATCGAGCTCGCCTCAATGCTCGGCGAACCTGGTTGCCCAAGTACAGGTCTCAAAAAGGCCATGTATAGCCAGTGGCCAGCCGTTTGGTCGGCTGCCGCCCTTGTTCTTGCCGAGCGCGGCGACCAGAGCACTGAGGTCCTTGAAGCCCTCACGCTTGCCATGGGCCTGCGTAGTGTGCGCGTGGTTCATGTGATTGACGCTGATTCCAGCCGCACCGATGCTCTTGCCATTGAGCTCGCAAAGTTGGGTGTCACAACGGTTGTTTCTCCTTCTGCTGGCATGGGGCTCGTCGCTATGCACCGCAGTGTCAAGGTTGATGCCTTTGTTATTTCCAACCGTCAAGTCGGCATGGACGCCCGCCGTATCGTTTCTGAAATCCGTGCTGACTCACGCCATTCAGATGTGCCCGTTTTCGTCTTAGGCGAAAACAATGCCGATTCAGCTCAAACCGTCGAGCTCGCTGACGCAAGTGAAGTCGTGATTGCTTTCCTCGAGCTTGATCAAGGTCGCGCTGACCTCGATTTGTTTGCAGCTCGTGCGACAACGGCTTTAGCCTCCATTGCTAAAGATAATGGCGCTTTACTGAGCGCTCATACTGATGCTTTCGTTTCAGCTCTTGCTCGGGTTGATGGGGTGGCTACACCTGCCGCTACGGCTCTTGGCTTTATTGCTGCACCCTACACCGTTGATGCGCTTACGACTGTTGTTTCTGATACGAGTCGTTCGAGCTCGGTTCGTTCTGCCGCAGCTCGCTCACTGGCCCAATTAGGCGCTAGGGGGGTCAGCCTGAATTCAGATGTTCTGCAAGAGGCTGTCCGCGAAGGCGATGCGGCACTCAGTCGGGCTTGCTCTTCTGCTTTGGGTGCGGTTGCAGCGGCGCACATGCCAGCTGTAGTCTTAGCCGCCGAATAGGCTTCTCTTGCTTTTCTTTGGCCCGTCATCAGGTCGGGCCAAGCCAGAGTAGCTCAGGGGTAGAGCACTGCTTTCGTAAAGCAGCGGTCACGAGTTCAAATCTCGTCTCTGGCTCCACTTAGACCGACCTAATGGGTCGGTCTTTTTTTGTGTATCGAGACCTTGGTTCCTTCATAATGTTGCGATGTTTCGGAATGCCATAATCCTTTCTCTCCTTCTTTGTACTTTTTTGGCCTGTGGAGGCAATAAAAAAGAGTTGGCCTCAGTTCGAGTGGGCTGGCAGCAAGGCTTGGGCTCTCTGCCTGATGACCAATATGACCCTGGGTCTGTTGATTCCACTTTACAATTCCCATCAGAAGTGACTTCTGTTCTTGAGCCGTCTGTGTTGGCCATGAATGATTTGCCCGCTTGGTCGGGTTTGACCCCTCTTGAGTTCTCTTTCTCCACGGCGATTCAATCGCATTCTGCAACAGCCGGGCAGGCGGTTCGGCTTTTTTACGCCGAAAGTTCTAATGCCGCAGGGCGCCCAATCGAGAGTATTCTAGATGAGATTCCTGCCGCTGATTATTCCGTCTCAATTTCTGGCAGCAAGCTCTCGATTCAGCCTGCCGCGCCCACAGCCGCTTCAACGGGCGAGATTTCGCCGTCTCCATTTCGTCCGGGTAGCACCATCGTTGCTGTTTTGACGACTGCCTTAAAAGACATCAACAGAGACTCGTTTCAGCGCACTGCCGCTTACGCTGAGCAACTTGCAGTTCCACACCCTGATGCGCATAGTCAGGCCTATCAGGCCCAATACTTACTACAGCTTCTTCAAGCTGAGGGTCTAGCTCAAGGCTCCGTTCTGCATGTGCAGAGTTTTACGGTGCAGACCTTAGGCACTGTTCTGGGCTTGTTGCGAGATGTCGCTTTTGGTGGCGAGGCTGCCATGTTCACGGAAGGCGAGCTCGATTCTCGATTTGCGGCACTTGACATACATGATGGTGCAGAGCCCGGTCTGGGCTTGCCCCTGGCCTATAATTTTTTAGAAGTTGCAGGTGCCGGCGGTACCCGGAATCGAGTTTTCCAAGGGGTGCTTGAGCTTCCTTATTTGCTTGGGCGACCATCTCAATCGACAGACACTACTTTCTTGACCCAGCCTTGGCAGTCGCGATTTACCTTGTTAGGCGATCTTGCTCAAAGCCGTGCCGTGACCCCCCTCAACCCACTGCCGGCCTTGCAGAACAGCGAGAAAATCCCCATTTTGGTGAGCTTGCCTACAGAGGCAGCACCACCTGGTGGTTACCCGGTCGTTCTTTTTCAGCACGGCTATCAAGGAAGCCGTGTCGATTCGCTAAATCTAGCCGCTACTTTCGGTTTTGGAGAATTCCTCGAAGGTGCGATGGCTGTTGTCGCAATTGACTTGCCGTTACATGGAGTTGACCCGTTTCTTCATAACGAGTTCTACACTGGCCGAGTCTTGAGCGGTGTACACGAGCGCACATTTGGCGTTGATGCCATCAACAACAATACCGGCGCATTGGGTGCTGATGGGTTTGAAGAGCCGTCAGGGCACTGGTTCCTAAACCTTGAAAACCCAGCTGTCGCCCGTGATCATTATCGCCAAAGTGTGGCCGATTTGTTGTCCGTCTTGGGCTCACTGGCTAGCATCGATGCAGATGGCGATAGCAACCCTGATTTTGACTTGAGTCAAGTTACTTTTCTTGGGCATTCTTTGGGCGCTTCTTTGGGTGTTACGCTACTGAACCTTGACCTGGCAAATTTCCAAGTTCAGATTCAAGCCGCAACCTTGGCCATGCCTGGGGCAAGCCTAATGGGCTCTTTCCGAGCCTCACAATTAATCGGACCTAACCTCGAATCTCAGTTGCTTGCGCTAGGCCTTGTGCCCGATTCTGCAGAGTACAACCGCTATCTTTGGTTTGCTCAGACGATGCTTGATGTTGTCGAGCCTGCCGCCGCCGCTGGCGACGCCATGGCGCGGGGGCAAGCAGATGAGTTCGCCACACTTTTTGATGTGCCGCTGCATCTCATCGAGGTCGTGGGGGATGGCCTCCTCGAAATGCCCGATAAGGTCATGCCAAATGCAGTCTCCAGCAACCCTTGGGTCGGCACTGAGCCGCTCATATCGCTGCTTGGGCTTGACTCTATTTCTACAACGCCTTTGGCCGGGCCAATCCGTGGCTCTGTCCGTTTCGTAGCGGGCCACCATGGCTCGATAATCACCCCCCTTGGCGAAGACGGATTTGCCAACACGACGGCTCAATCCGTTTATGATGAGATGTCTCTCGAAGCCTATTGGTTTTTGAAGACATTAGGCAATCAATTGCCCATTTCAGACGAGACTCTCGTCCTTCAGCCCGAGTAGACCTTTACCCCCACTTCCCCCATACTGTTCTCATGAAGAAAACCCTTCTCCTCCCATTTGTTCTCCTTGCCGTTTCGCTTCCTGCGTGCGGTGGTGATCATTCACCCGCCACGACCCCTGTTTATGCGCCTTCTGTTGGCGAGCTTCCTGTGCCAAACGACTTTCTGTTTGCAGGTTCCACCGACGGTACATTGAATCTGCCCGTAGCCGACGCAGCTGATTTCAGCGACTTGTCTGTGCACCTTAATGCTATTGATGGTTGGTCCACTGTGGCACCTTTTCGTTTTGACTTTACGGGCGATGTTGATTCGGATTCCGCCGTTGCAGGTCATACTGTGCGTGTTTTTGAAGTGGCCACGCATGGCCTTGGCGGACCTATTACAGGTGTCGTTGCTGAGTTAAACGCAGCTAATTTCGCGGTCACTACTTCTGATGCTACGGTTACGATTGCCCCGACGACTCCTTTTGAGCCATCGACTTCATATATGGTCGTTTTGGCGCGTGGCTTAAAAGATACGCGTAATCGCGAGATCGAGCCATCCGTTGAGTTCCGCGTCATGGAAACCATGGAAGCCGAAGACGGCTCCGCTCAAGCTCTTGTGCAAGCCATGACAGCTGCAGCTGGCACACAAGGCCTCGAATGGACAGATGTCCTTTGTGCGACGACTTTCACGACTCAATCCATTGGCGGTACTCTTGAAACGGTTTATGCCATGACAGATGGCCGTGAGGCATTAGTCATTCAGGGGATGAGCGATTCGGGCTATTTCGATATGACCTCCGGCACCGATACTTTGGTTTCCACGCCTACGAGTCTGGAATTCGGCCCTGCCAATGCATTGTTCTATGGCAATGAATCGCCCAATCGTGATGCCAATATGTGGGCGGGCACAATGTCGTTGCCTTACTACCACGCTGCGGGCACTCACGCCCTAGATTTGGGCCCCCTTACCGGGTTCTGGCAGGCGCGCTATAGCTTCTGGGGCGATGACAATGTCAACCTCACCGGCATGAACACTATGCCGTTGGCCACAGGCACAGAAATGATTCCTGTTTTGGTTGGGCTACCTTTGGTCCCCCGCCCTGCAAATGGTTGGCCGGTTGTCATTTTCCAACACGGCATTACTCGTAATCGCACCGACCTCTATGCAGTCGTCGATGCTCTTGCGCAAGCTGGCCTTGCCTCAATCGCTATCGATATGCCTTTGCATGGTCTTGATGAGGCTGACCCTTATTTTGCCGACCTCTGGGCTGGTAATGACGCCTTGGCTGTCCACGAGCGCACCTTTGGCCTTGATCTGCAAAATAATGCAACGGGCGCCTTTGGGTTTGACGGTATTGTCGATGAGTCTGGCGCCTGGATGATGAATCTTGCCAGCCCGCTCACTTCACGCGACAACTTGCGTCAAGCGGTTGCTGACTTGATGAGCCTCCATTTTGCCATGAAAACAATGGATGTCACTGGCGATGGCCCTGAATTTGACATGACCCAAGTCTCTTTCCTAGGCCACTCACTCGGCGCCATCGTAGGCACGACCTTCCTGCGTTACGCAAGCGGCGTCCAGGCGGCATCTCTTGCTGTGCCAGGTGGCGGTTTGGCCCACATGCTTAATGGTTCCGTTGCCTTCGGCCCTGTCATTGCTGCTTCCCTCGCATCTCAAGGCATCACTCCTGATATGCCAGAATACGAAGATTTCCTTTGGGTCGTGCAGAGCGTGACCGACGCGGGTGACCCCGTCAATCATGCTGGTCGTGGCTTGGGTGCGACTATCCCGATACACCTCATGGAAGTCGTCGGAAATGGTGTGGATCATTACCCTGACCTTGTCGTTCCAAATGGCGTTGCAGGCGCACCGCTTGCCGGCACTGAGCCTCTCGTCGAGACGATGGGTTTGAGTTCCTTGACTTCTCCAGGGATTCTTCTTCCAGGCGCAGGCATTCGTGCTGTCGTCCGTTTCACGGGTGGGCACCACGGCTCGATTTTGACAGGCACAACTGATGCGTTTGGTGACCCTGGTGTTCCGGGCGACCACAACGAGGCTGCCTGGTTTGAAATGCAGACCCAAGTCGCGACTTTCCTCGCCACGGCTGGCACCATGCTTCCAGTCGATGCCTCAAGTGGTGTTGTTGACTAAACGCAAAACCTGTTTTTGCATTAAGCGAGAGCCACGAGATTGATCTCGTGGCTCTTGCCCATTTGGGGCTAAGGCTGTCGGTCAAACACCGGCAGAGTTAGCCCTGGCTAGGCATAAAAAAACGACCCCAAAATGGGGTCGTGATGAAAATGGTCGGGGCGAGAGGATTTGAACCTCCGACCCCCTGCTCCCAAAGCAGGTGCGCTGCCAGACTGCGCTACGCCCCGAACCGGCCGAGCATCATACAGACGCTTGCCTTCTGACGGAAGGGACTTAGAAAAGTCTTTCGAGCGCGTCATAATGGGGGAGGTCTACATCATGTCCGAAACTACAGCATCTGGCTCCTCTACGGCTACCTTCTCTGGCCAAACCGCAAGCCCTGGCACGGCTTACGGCCCACTCTTTTTGTCCATCGAAAGTGTTGATTCGATTCCTGTCCGCCGTTTAGCTGATAGCGAAGTCGAAGCCGAGCTTGACCGTGTCGATTCTGTCGCTCGTGCGGCTCGGGTGGGTTTGGTGCGCCAGCGAGACGCTTTAGGCGATCGCTTCACCGAAGAGCAGACACGCATCTTTGATACACATTTGCGCATGCTCGAAGACCCCGTCATCGAGGCCGACATCCGTGGCCGAATTCGCGAAGACCATCTTTCGCTTGAGGGCGCAGTTCGCGATGCGCTTTCCGTTTATGAGCGTTTGTTTGAGGTCGTCGAAACCGAAGCTTTGCGCAATAAGTTGGCTGACATGCGAGATGTTGCTCTGCGTCTATTGAGGCATTGCAATCGCGGCACGGCATCCGACGAGTCGCAGGCTGACCGCACGGGTGGCATCCTGCTCGTGCGCGAGTTGTCTCTTTCTGACCTAACGGGCGCCCTTGATTCTGGCATTGCGGCCATCGTTGCCGAAGGTGGCTCTATGGGTAGCCACGGTGCTATTTTGACCCGCGCCGCTGGAATCCCGGCGATTCTAGGGGTCGGTGGGCTTCACGATGCGGTTCAGGCCGGCGACCGCCTGCTCGTTGACGGCGAAAGCGGTCAGGTCACTCTCAACCCATCCGACGCCATGGTCGCTGCGCTTGATGGGCAAACGGGCATGGCTGACATTGTTGAGCTTGAGCCAGCGGTTTTGGCGGATGGCACGCCGATTCAGTTAACAGCCGCTGCGGCAAGCCCGCGTGAAGTCCGCCGTGCCGCCGCAATGGGTATCAAAGAGGTGGGCTTTTATCGCACTGAGTTACCCCTCATTCAGCGACGCGCTAACCCCAAAGAAGACTCCCTTGCCAATCTTTATGGCAAGGTCGTAGGCGCAAGTGATGCCGTGAGTTTCCGGCTACCTGATCTTGATTCGCAGAGTGGCCTGACTTCGATTTACACCCATGCCGAGACTAACCCAGCCATGGGCTTGCGCGGCGTACGGGTTTTACTCGAAAACCCAGCGATTCTTGCGACTCAGATTCGCGCAATCTTGAGGGCATCCGAGGGCCATGATGTCCGTATTGCAATTCCATTTGTGACCGATTTGGGTGACATTCGTGCCGTCCGTACTGCCGTTGATGAGGCTCGAGAAGTCATGCGCCTTGAGGGGCTTGATGTCTCGCATCCCGTCCGTTTGGGCTTGGTGCTTGAAACGCCGGCTTCTCTTTTGATGGGGCGTGAGCTGCTTGGGCAAGTCGATTTTGCTTTGCTGGCCCTTGACGGTATGGCGCAGAGTTTGCTCGCCTCGGATCGCAGCAATGAGGTCTCGGGCGTTGGCGGGCGCTTGGCTCAACCCCACCCTGTCGTTTTGCGTGCGGTGCGTAAATTAGTGCAGATTTGTGATGGGCTAGGTCGCGAGTTTGGCGTTTATGGCAATAGTGTTTGCACCATTCCTATGCTGCCTTTGCTTGTGGGTCTTGGTGTGCGGCGCTTAGCTGTGCGCACAGAGAGCTTGGCCGAAGTGCACGGTTGGCTGCGTGACATTGAGCTTGACACTTGCCAGCGCGTGGCCGAGGTCGCTTGCCATGCAGCGACGAGTCATGAGTTGCTTAGCGGCTTGCCGGCTTCTTGGCGCGATTAGCCTTTAAATAAAGGCCGCCCCTTTGGGCTCTAGCTTGGTCGACATCACATGCCCACTCTTTCCCCAGAGCCGCTTGACGCGACTGGCGAGGCGCTTTTCGAGGGCCATCGCATCTTGCATGCGCGTTACGATTAGCAAGCCTGAGCCTGCACCCGAAAGCGTCGCGCCCAAAGCCCCGTTGTTGGTGGCATAATCAAGGAGCCCGCTTGCGCCCGTTAGTAATTTTAGGCGCGGGGTAATGTGCAGCTCATCTTGGATGCCCGCGGCAATGAGCTCTGGGTCAAGAAGGCGTAGGCCTTCTAGCAAAACGGGCGTGCGGTGGGCCTGTCGCATAGCCCGCCCAAAGCCCACCGATGTCGGCAAAACCTCGCGTGAGCGTTTGGTCTCAAGTGGGTAGGGCGGTACGACAATCAAGAAGCGCAAATCACGATGCAAAACAACAGGGATGTGCCGCCATTCGCCGCGTTTGGTCTCGATGCTCCAGTGGGCGCCACCAAAAAGTGCGCCGACCGCGTTTTCGGGGTTGCCCTCGAGCTCAATGCCCTCAATCAGCAATTCGTCTTCGGAGATGCGCTCGCCACAAAGCCTGTTGCCAAGAAGCAGGCCGGCGACCAGCCCAGAGCCACTTGCACCCAAGCCGCGCCCGGGTGGGAAATCGCCATCAACCAAAAGCTCGCCAGGTGGCAAGGGTTGGCCAGCCAAAATGCTCGCGCGCCGCATGCCCCGCAACACGGGGTCGCGCCCGGCACTCAGTAGCGACTCAGCGAGAGCACCATGCCGGGTGAGAGTTGTTTTTTCAGCAGGGCGCCACGAAACGGTCAGATATGCGTTGAGCGCAATAGAAAATGCATCAAAGCCTGGGCCTACATTGCTCGTTGAGCAAGGCACGCGCAGGCGTATTTCATCTTTTCGGCGGCGAGGTAGGGGCATGGTCTAGGCAACTCGATTGAATGCAGGTAGAATGTAAGGCTCCCGTTGATGCACGCCAACGATTTGAGTGGCATTTTTAGCCGACGGGGTTCCAAAGGAAATTCACGCTACCCGTCCATACTCCCAGAACGATGACCACAGCTACGGCCCCCGAACTCGACAAGAAAGAAGAGCACCGCCTTCGTAACATCCGCAATATTGGCATTATGGCCCATATTGATGCCGGAAAGACTACTGTTTCCGAGCGTATTCTCTACATCACCGGCCGTACTCACAAGATCGGTGAGGTCCACGACGGCGAGGCCACCATGGATTTCATGGAAGACGAGAAAAATCGCGGTATTACGATTGCGTCCGCCGCCACTCAGTGCATGTGGAAAGACATCCAGGTCAACATTATTGACACACCTGGTCACGTTGACTTCACGGTTGAGGTTGAGCGCTCTTTGCGAGTACTTGACGGAGCCGTTGCCGTTTTTGATGGCGTTGCTGGTGTTGAGGCCCAATCCGAGACGGTCTGGCGTCAGGCCGACCGTTATGGCGTACCGCGCATTTGCTTTATCAATAAGCTCGACCGTACGGGCGCTGATTTTGACAAGGCTTTTGATTCAATCCATCATCGTTTGCAGTGCAATGCTGTGCGCATGCAGATCCCTTTGGGCATCGAAAAAGATTTTTACGGTCTGGTCGATCTTCTTGAAATGAAGGCCTACCGCTTCACCGAGGGCGACGGCCCTGGCATCGAAGACATGGAAATCCCTGATGATGTCAAAGAGCTCGTCGATGACCGCCGTGCTGAAATGATCGAGAAAATCGTCGAGATCGACGACGACCTCGTTGAGCGTTTTCTTGATGGCGGCGACTTTACGGTGGCAGAGCTCAAAGAAGCTACACGCCGCGCGACTTTGGCGGGTCACGCAATTCCTGTGTTCTGCGGCTCTGCGCTGCACGACAAAGGTGTGCATCCTCTTCTTGATGCAGTCGTCGATTACATGCCATCCCCAATCCATAAGGGTTCGGTTACGGGCATGGACCCAAAAGACGAAAATGCTGAAATCCTCCGTCACCCGAGTTGCGAAGAGCCTCTCGCTGCGTTGGCATTCAAGACGATTGCTGACCCCAATGGCGACTTGACCTTCTTGCGCATTTACTCTGGCACGCTCAATCGTGGCGACCAGGTTTACAACCCTCGCACGCGTAAAAAAGAGCGCGTGGGCCGCTTGATGTTCATGCACGCCAATACGCGCGAGGCTGTTGATCAAGTTAAGTCTGGCGAGATTTGTGCGGTTGTTGGTCTCAAAGACACCATCACTGGCGACACGGTTTGCGAGCAAAAACAGCCAGTCATCCTTGAGTCGATGACTTTTCCTGAAGCCGTGATTTCCATGTCCATTGAGCCTAAGTCGATGGGTGACCGCGACAAGCTCGGCGATTTGTTGACCCAGCTTCACCGCGAAGACCCATCTTTCCGCGTGATGACAGACCAAGAGACCGACGAAACGGTTATCGCGGGCATGGGTGAGCTTCACCTCGAGATCATCACAACCCGTATTGGGCGTGATTACAAGATCCCTGTTACGGTTGGCGCACCTCGCGTGGCTTATCGCCAGACGATTAATGCTGAAGTTGACATTGAGGGCAAGCAAATCAAGCAGTCAGGTGGCTCCGGTCAATACGCTGTGGTTAATGTCAAATTCCGCCCTTGGGTTCGTACCGAAGAAGACGAAGATAAAGAAACCAACACTAACTTTATCGATTCGATTAAGGGTGGCGTGATTCCAACGACTTACATTCCTGCTGTCCGTAAGGGCATCGAAGAAATGTCTAAGAGTGGGGGCGCTTTGGGTTGGCCTTTTGTCAATATTGAGGCTGAGCTGCACTACGGCAAGTCGCACGATGTTGACTCGAGTGAGCTAGCATTTAATTTGGCTGGTCAGCGCGCTTTCCGTGATGCGGTTAACGCCAACTTCACGGTTCTTGAGCCCGTCATGAAGATTGTGGTTCAGGCCCCTGAAGAGTTCCTCGGTGATGTGATTGGCGATCTCAACACGCGCCGTGTCTCCATCGACGAAATCACCATGGACGGCATGATCCGCGAGGTGAGTGGCAAAGTGCCAATCGCTGAAATGTTCTCTTATGCGGGCACAATTCGCGGTTTGACCCAAGGGCGCGGTTCTTTCTCCATGGAGCCAGCCGGCTACGAAGCCGTGCCGAGCTACATTCAAGAAGAACTTGTAAAAGAGCGCCTCAAGTAGGGGTTTCAACACGGGAAGTCATGTTAGAATTTAGACATCATGACTTCCCAAGCGAAGCTTAGCGACGACAAGTTCGTCGCCCAAGCACTCGGGCTTAAGGCCCCGGTGTATCGTCACATTCGTAACGCCCTCTCTGCGGGTGAAGCGCCTGTTTGGTTGCGCACAGCTGACCCCAAGCTCGCCGGGATGTTCCCGCATGCTTTTGGTTTTGAGCTGTTGGTCGACCACATGCGCGCTGTCGAGGCCTTTGAGCGCCGCCGCGCCAATTTGATTTCATTATTCGCGGCTCGTGCCGAAGATGAAACTTTGGCTGACGCGCGAGACGCAATGGCTGAGGTGCGCGACGAGGGCGATCTCGAAGACATGGCTTTGGCCATCGAGCCATCCTCAAACTCCGAAGGCGGCGAGCCACTCGAAAAAGAAGAGCATCAAGCCTTTGTTGATTTACTGCATGGCGACTGGAAGGTCGCGCGGGCTTTGCGCAAGCTGTTCCGCGAAGTGGGCACGATCAAAGTTGAGCTAACGGGCAAAGAAGGCGTCAATGATGCCCCTTTTCGTGGTTTTGTGGGTGATGCAGCGCGTCTGGTTGATTTCGACGCCGGCCGTTATCTGCAACTTCGCCATGGCGAGCATTTGCACGCTTTGCGTTTTGACTTTGCCTACCCAGCCGGTTCTCTAAAAGAGGTTTTTGATTCGGTCGTTACTGGTTTTGCCGTTCAAGAAAAAGAAGCCTATCTCAAGCTTTTCTTGTCATTCGTTGAGACCGAGCGCTTGCCTCGTTTGGTGCAAGAAACGCGCGCGCGCCTAAAGAGGTTAGCCGAAGATGGCGCTCTCCAACATGCCTGGGAGCAACTCCAAAATTCTCTGCAACGCGGGGTGCATCAAAGTAATGTCATTGGCATGCTGGCCACGCGAGATAAAAAACTAATCGCTGCATCGGTTGAGCCTGATGGCAATTTGCGCACACGCCAATTGCAGAGCAAAGCTGACGATTTGGGCGATCAAGTTTTAGCCTTCATCGGTGAGGCCGATTCGGTTTTACTGGCCTGCCAGGCTGATTCCAATACACGCACCGCAGCACAAAAAGTGCAAAAGGCACTACGAGCCGCCAAGCGCGAATCTCGATTGGCCACTGTCCCCGTGAGCGTGGCGCGCACCATGATGCGCGAAGTCGCCCGTGGCATGCATGAGGCTCACCTAACACCAGAAGAGCGTCAGTGCTACCTCATCTCATCTTTTGCACGAGACCCGCGCGGAGCTGCGTTCCATACGCCACACATTTTGCGCTCCTATATCTCATTCCGTGGCGAGGTGAATCACCGCCGTCTCGATGAATTCGAAATAACTTTCTTGCGCGACATGCTTCAGCAGAGTGGGGTTGATGTTAACGAAGCCACAATTGATGTCTTGCGCATGGTGCCAGGTCTTGATTCAGCGGGCGTAGTGGTTGAGCGATCCACAGCGCCATTCCGTTCCCTCGAAGACTTCCGTCTCCGCATGGGCCTTGAGGGCTCGGTGTGGCGTACGGCAGGTTGCGTGCTGCGTGTGCGTCAAGGCGACGAGCCCTTCGACTCACGGCCATTGCACCCTGATTACTACGCGGGTTTGACCGCAGCTTTGGCTGCAAGTGAGGTCAAGGCATCCGTTGTGATGCGTACGCCAAATAAGGTGCGCGAATTGGCTTGGGGTGATGTGCTTGACGCATTGAGCTGGTCAGATGCCGTCCCTGCCGCGATTGCTCGTGCTTTAAGTAAGCCAACTCGCCGTCGTCCACAACATGGCGGCCCAAAGGGTGGCAAGAAATCTGGTTTTTCTGGGCCGCGCAACTCTGGTCGTGCGCTTGAGAGTCTCGAGGTCGGGGCTAAGCTCAAGGGCAAAGTTACAGCTTTGCAGGCTTACGGCGCTTTTGTTGATGTTGGCGCTCGCAAAGAGGGCTTGGTGCATGTCAGCATGTGCTCCGATGATTTCTGCAACGACCCGTCCGAGGTCTTGACGGTCGGTCAAGAGGTTGAGGTGCGTGTGGTGTCGGTTGACATCGAGAAGCAGCGCTTCCGCTTGACGATGCGTAGCGACGACGCAACGGGCGGTGCCAAGGCTGGTCGTGGTAAAGGCGGCAAAGGCAAAGGCAAAGGCGGCCGTGGTCGTCGCGAAGAAGCCCCTGTCATCTTGGCTCCAGGCCAGAAAAATATGCGACCCAAAGGTGGCCGCCCAACTGGCCGTGGTAAGCAAGACAACAAAGATAAGCCAGAGCGCATTAAGTTGGGCCCTGACCCAACAGCAGTTGATCCAAAAGCCATCGACCCCAACAACCCGTTTTTTGCTTTGATGCAAAAGGGCGACAACAAGTAGAGGCTCGCCTTGCTCTACCTGCGCGGGTGGCTAACGCTTGCGGCGCACCAGATCGGTCGCTAGCCCAAGCTCGTCGAGCATCGGGATAGCTTCTCCGCACCAACGCTTACCGTCAACGCCGTAGCCCTTTGTGGGCTTAATGTTGGGCAGCCGTTTTTGGAACCACGCGTTCCAGAGATCCATGAGCTGTTCGCGCGTTTGCTTGGCGGCCATGCTTGCCAAAGCAACAGGCAGGTGCTCACTGTCAGCACCCATACTGAATCGCAGCTGCACTTCGCGGGTCGCAAAATGCAGGGTGTACGCCGAGCCGCCAGGGCCTTCGCCATGAGTCGTAATGCGCTCGGGCGTCAAGGCCTCGCGCAGCAAAGCCATGTATCGTGTGCGCGCACCGTGACGGTCAAGCTCGATGCGCAACGGTGAATCGCCCGTCAAATCTAGCAAGTGCTGCACGGCCTGCATGGCAATGAAAAAGTTAGTATTGCCCTTGCTGCCAGTTGTGCGGATGAGCTCATTTAGCTCACAAGCCGGCACAGCTCGTGCTCCAAAAGCTACGCATTGGCAACCCGCGTTTTCTAGAGTGCGGTGAAGCAGGGTAGCGTCAAGTTGTGTGCGCTCAGGATTTACACTGGCGGCAAGACGGTCAGGAAGTCGCCGAAACCAAGGTGCGGCATGCAGCCAGCGTGGGGGCCCTGCAGGTGATTCCGTCACCCAATCATCTAGTAAAACGGCCTGCGGTGAAGTCAATTGCCGAAATGCGGCGACCGTGCGCTCTAGTCTGGCACGACCATGAGGGCCAGAATGCACGAGCTTTGAGTCGTTTAGCCAGAGGCGTTGCTTGTCAGTTCGGAGAGGCTTTTTTACAGCTACCGGCTCAAGCACGGTCCATAAATCTTGCTCGGCATCGCGCACTCGGAAGAGTGAGTAGCCCAAGGTCAGTGGGCCGACGAAGGGCCCATAACCGGCCTCGTCGATGCCGGCGAGGAAGACCATGACTTATGCCTTTGCGCCGTTTTGGCTCATGGGCGCAGGCGCGGGGGCGATGCGTAAATCTTTGCGGGAGCGCAAATACAGATACAGTGCCGAGCCTAAAACGATCGAAACCATCCCGACCATTTGAGAGGTCGAGACCAACAATTCAGGGCGCAATTTCTCGGCACCTTCTCGAAGCATTTCTTGATACCTTGGGATGTCAGAAATGCGGCCATATGGGTCAGCGAGACCTAAACTTTGTAAATGGGCGGTGATGTCGTCAGGGGCAAAACCATCTTTGAAGATGCCTCCGCGTGCAAAATCGTCGCCGCGAAAAAACTCAACAAAGCCCCGAAACAGGCCGTAAAGCGCAAAAAGGGATGCGGTAACTTGCCCATGGAATTTTTTGTTGCGCAGAAGCCAAAGCCCGATAAAAAACAGACTCAGCGCTTTAAGCGTCATGTAGGGCTGTGTCGGGTGCACGGACATCCCTGCAAGCTCGGGTGCAAAAGCCGACCCGGCTGGCAAAGGATTTGGGAAAGTGATGGCCCAAGGTAGGTCACTTAATTTACCATAATCATCACCAACTGCGAGGCAGCCAAGGCGGCCAATCGCCTGACCAAGGAAGCCCGCTGTGAGCCCATAATCACACGCGCGCCAAGGCTCAAGCCCGACTCGTTTGGCCTTCCAGATGCCCAAACTCATCGCGCCGATTAAACCCCCATACATGACTAGGCCACCCTCCCAGACTTTGAGGATGTCAAGTGGATGCGCGCCATAGTGGTCGAAGTTGACAAGCACAAACGCGCATCGGCCACCTGCAATGACGCCGATGAGGATCCACCAGCCGACATCAGCAAATCGCTCGGGGTCGCGTTTAGGGTCAGCTCCGTATCGCACCGCCAACTTTTGGGCGAGACTTAGGGCAACAAGAAAGCCAATCGCTACCAGCAGACCAAAACTGCGAAGGGGGAGCGAAAAACCGAAGAGCTCAAGGGTGAAGATTTCAGGCCACACGCGGGCATTGTAGGCTGTTGCGCTAGTCATGACCGAGAACGACCCACAAACTGATGCCGAAACCACCGACCGCCCGATTGATTCGGCGGATGGTCTCCCATGTGTGCCACAGCGCATCCTCTTTGAGGGGCGGTATCGCAAGCTCATCCGTGGTGTGCCGCAGACGGTTTTCCATTGCCCAGATTGTCGCGGGAAGGGCTGTGACCACTGCGAAGGCTTAGGCCGTTTAGCACTCGATTCTGTACAAGACTGGATTGCTCGCGTGGCGATGCCGCGTTTCAAGGCGCGGCGCAATAAATTTCATGGTGCTGGCCGCGAAGACATCGATGTCTTAATGCTCGGCACAGGGCGGCCTTTTGTCTTTGAAATGTCCAAGTGCAAACGGCTCGATGTGAATCTTGAGCAACTTGCTCTCGATGTCGCTGAGCGATCTGGCGGGGCAGTTGAGCTCGTCGATTTGCGTTATTGCGAAAAGGCGCAAGTGGCCGTCATCAAAGAAACGCTTCATGCAAAGACCTATCAACTCAAAGTTGACTTCCCTGAAGGTGCGCCAGCCGCCGAGGAAATGGCGGCAAAGTTAGACGATCTTGTGGCGCAAGGCCGCTTCGAAATCACGCAACGCACACCTCAGCGCGTGGCTCATCGGCGCGCTGACCGCAATCGCGTCAGATGGATTACAGTAGAAAAATGGGCCGTCGATGGCGAGGGTATCCGAGTTGACCTTGACTCGGCGCATGGCACTTACATCAAAGAGTTTGTTTCAGGCGACGAGGGCCGCAATGAGCCTAATTTGGCCGATTTACTCGGCGCGCCCGCACGATGTGTTCAGCTGGATGTCTTGCGCATCCATGAAAATTAAAAGCCAACGCCCGTAACGGTAGCTTCGGCGACGATTGTGCCGTCGAGCTTCATCATTTGGCCTTTCCATTTGAAATAAGATCGCTTGGGTGAGGCTTTGAGCACACTGCCCGCAATCAACAAATCGGTGCCAGGTGTAACAGGCTCGCGGAAGCGGACATCGTCGATGCCGCCAAAACCAATGAAGCCACCCTCAGGTAGGGGTGTTTGTAAATGAGCATGCACACTCGCGCATTGCGCCATGCATTCAATCATCAGCACGCCAGGAAAAAGTGGGCGACCAGGGAGGTGCCCGCGCGCCCAAAACTCATCGCCAACATGGCGGTGGGCGACAATCAAATTAGCTTCTTTATCGAGTGAAAGCACATTAGTGATTTGTGCAAACTCGAAGCGCTGTGGGTTGAAGCGCCCACATTCTGTACCCGTCATGTAGATTTGGTCGAGCGGGTATTGCGAAGGGTCGATGAGGAGTTCAGTGGCCATGTGAGGAATGAGTCTAAGGATGCGGGCGGAATATTTGCATCTTGCGAAAGAGTGCAACCATTGCTGCAAGTTTAGCGGTGTTTGCGATATTAAGCGCCCACCAAATGCCAGCCGCGCCCCAGCCGAGTGGCCCAGACAGCGCCCAAGCCAACGGGATGCGAATGGCAAAGCCTGCAGTGTTGAGCAACGACATCTTTAAAGTGCGGCCCGCGCCCGTCATGGCTTGTTGCATGACTGCATCAGTTGCGGTGATAACTTGGCCGAAAGCGACAATCCAGAGGTAGCGGGCGGCTTCTTGCTGCACAGCTGGGTCATTGGTGTACAGCGAGGAAAGCCATTCGCTGCTCGTAAGGAAAAGGATTGTGAAAACACCTGCAACCAAAGCTGACATGGCCCAGCAGGCACGCATGGCTTGACGCGCATAGTGCCACTGTTTGGCGCCTAGGGCTCGGCCGACCATGGAAGATGCGGCGGTTGCTGGGCCCATCAAGCCGCAGTAAGCCAAAGACTCAACACCATTGAAAGCCACTCCAAGCCCGGCCTGAACAGATTGCCCCAGCGGCTCAATGCTCGTTTTAAGCAAGATTAAAAAAATGATGGCGTAAGAGCCCGCAAACAAACCCACGGGCGCGCCAATGGCCGCGATGCGTTTCGTCTCGTGAAGACCAACACCAAGCCGTGACGGGCTCATTTTCCATTTGCGCCAGAGCAACCAAAGACCAACGCCGCCTGAGAGACCCTTCGAGAACCCCGTGGCCCAAGCGGCTCCAGCAATGCCTAAAGCGGGTATCGGGCCCCATCCGTAAATCAGGATGGGATTGAGCGCGAAGTTGATGCCCACCGCGCAGGCCGCCAAAATCATTGGCAAAAAAGTATTGCCCAGGCCAAGGAAAACGACATCAACTACAGGCTTGAGTGCAATGAGCGGCAACACCAAATAGATTGTGCTGAGGTAATCATTTGCAAAAGTCGCGACCTCGCCTTGGCTACCTGCCGCAGCGACCAACCAGGGCGAGGCCATCCAGCCAAGTGCGCCGACCGTCAAGAACCAACCAAGACCCACCCACATCGTTGTGCGGAAAGTGATGTCTCGTTTTGCGACTTCTCCTGAGCCAGTGAAGCGAGCGATACGAGCAAGTGCACCCGCGCTGACAACATTGATGAAGCCAAAATTCAGAATCAAATAAAAGGCCGTGACGCCCATCGCCGCTTGAGCAGGAGCCCCTAAATCTTGAATCCAGAATTGATCGTTTACACGATACGCGGCATGGAGCAGCATCGATAGCGTCGCAGGCCAGGCTAGGCGAAGGGCTTCGCGGAACGCGCTAGAGGAGGTCGGGGAAGTCGTGCCTTCCCTCAAACGGTTTGACTGCGCCATCTGCGGTTATCGCGGTGCCTGCTCGTTGCCGTAAGCGCGCATTTGAATAGTGACTTCTGTGATGCCGCCTTCTCGTACGGCACCCCGCCCAATGGTGCGCCGGAATTTTGAACCAAAAGCAGTGAAGGTGTATTGCCCTGGAGGTAAATGAGAAAAACGCGCCATGCCATCAGCGTCGCTCTGGATTGTGGCCAAGTGGCTGGCAGAGTCTTTCAGGGAATCAGGCAATGGCCCCGATTTGCGAGCGTCTCGCAAAGCCATGACGCGGAGCCCCTTGGGTAGTTTTTGCCCATCTGAGGTTACGAGCGAAATATGGGCTGATCCGAAACTGGGGACTTCAAGGTTGACCCACGCCTCACGCATGCCGGCTGTTAGCTCAATGACTTGCCCCTGGCCAAGAGGGTTGCGGCGATCGCCAGGGTAAACGCGCCATGTGCCGGGGCGCAGACCTCTCATGATGAAATGACCCTCATCATCTGTCCGGGATGGGTGGCCCGTGAGCCGCACGCTAGGGTCATCGCTGACAGGTACGGCTGTGACCAAAATCCCGGGCACGAGGAGGCCACGCAAATCACGCACGAGGCCCTTGATTTGGTTGTCAGGGAGCAACGGCAAGGCGTAATAACCATCTAGTTTGGCCTCACGCACACGGATTTTTTGCGCCATCGGGCGGAAACCATCTGCAGCAAGCCGCAATTCATAACTGCCAATTTCAAGACCGTCAAAGCGGAAAGTGGGGGCGATTTTTGTCGCGACAAAATCTAATTCATTTTTACCGTCGTGCGTGAGCACCACACGCACGCCGGCTGGCCAAGGCACCCAAGCAGATGCCGTCACTCGCCCGCGGATTGTGCCTTTATTACCCGCGGCTATATGCCTTTCATAGGAGGGCGTTTCGTCGCCAAGCGGCTCATCAGGAAGCAAATCGCCCAGCGGAACCGCTGAGGGTTTCGAGGCATCGCCAGCATTGAGTGGAGTAGGCGCGACCGCAAATTCGCCAGAGGAGGTTGTGCCGGAAGGATTCGTAGAATTCCCCAAAAGAATCCATGCAAACGCACCGATAACAATCACCACGAGGGCCAAAATCCCTTGGCGTATTGTTGTGGATTGTCTTGCGGTCGAGTGGCCCATGTTGAGATAATCCTAACCGCGCTCCCCCCGAAACCATGAAACCTTCCTCACTCCTCATTTCCCTCCTCCTCGCCGCTACGGCGATTCTTCCCTTAACCGCACTCGATTCTGAAACGAGTGCCCCTTCTGAGGGCCGCGTAATCGTCCTCGGCATGGACGGCATGGATGCTCGTTCCGTCGAAAAATGGATGGACTCCGGTGATTTGCCCAATTTTGCGCGCCTTCGCGCCCAAGGCACATTTGCCCCCTTAATGCCCGCCAACCCAGCGCAGTCTCCCGTTTCTTGGGCGACACTTAATACAGGGCGCAACCCTGGCAAGCACAGCATCTTTGATTTCGTTGGTGTCTCGCGTCACCGCCCTGACGGTAAATTGCAGGTGCCAAGCGCCACGGTCGGCTTCCAGAAATCGGCGACCCATTCTTGGGTCGCGCAGGTCGTGGAAGAAGGCATCGACTTCAATGTCGCTGTGGGCGCAGGCGCAGGCTTGGGTTTGCTCCTGATGCTGATTTTGCTCAAGCGCAATAAAGGTGCAGCCGTTGGCGCGCTTTTGGTTTGCACTGGTTTGGGCGCAGGCGCGGCGACCGTGCTTGGTGAGTCGGTTTCCGAGACCGACCTGACTTTCCCAAGTTGGGAGTCAACCAACCAGGCCTCTGAGTTTTGGGTTGAGCTCGATAATGAGGGCATCCCATTTCGTGGGCAGGGCACGATTGTTTCTTACCCCGCGCCAGAGCTGAAACACGGCAAGTTGATTGCTGGCTTGGGTGCGCCAGATGCAAAGGGCGGTCTGAATACTTCTGCAATTTACACGACTCAAACCGAGCGCGTGCGTGAGCGCAAGACTTACAAAACTTACCCTGCTTGGGCAGAGTCTGATGCCACCGACATGAAAGTTAAATCCGGTCAGCGCGCGGGCGCGACTCGCATTTATCAAATGACAGCTGATGGCTCGGCAAAATGGCAATCCAAGCTCTTTGGCCCGATGAATGGCTTGCGGATGCAACAAATTGGTGACCGACTCGCCAAGCTACAGGGCAACAACGACGCGGAAGCCTACAAAGAAAGTCAGAAACTTTCTGCTCTTCGCAGCAACCGCGACTTGTTGCAGACTTGGTGCCCCATGACGATTGGGTGGGCTGGCGGCGATGCTGCGGTCAACCTGTCGGTTGATGGTGTAGCTCAAACTGTTGCACTTGATTCATGGAGTGATTTTTACTTTGTCGACTTCCCATGGGGCGAGGGCGTTTCGACTTCGGCTATGGTTCGTTTCTGGGCCGAGAAAGATGGCGATGGCCTTGAGCTTTTTGCTTCACCTTTGCAGGTTGATCCTGATAAACCTACCCCAGGCCATAAGTTTTGCTGGCCCGAAAATTTCGCATCAGAAGTCGCCGCTGAGATCGGCCCTTTCGAGACACTCGGCTGGGCTTGCCAAACACACGCTCAAAAAGATGCAGAGCTTTCTGATGCGTCCTTCCTTGGCGATATCGAGTACACCTTTGGCTGGCGTAACCGCATGTTGAAGTCTGCGATGGCAAAAGACGACTGGAAGGTGCTCTTCCATTTCTTTGGCACGCCCGACCGCGTTTGCCACATGTTGATGCGCCACTTCGACGAGACCCACCCGCAATACAACGCTGAGTTGGCCAATCTCGAGTACCCATTCTTCGGAGAGACCATCCCCGTAAAAGACACTTACTTGGCGATTTACAAAAAGATGGACGAAGTTGTCGGCTACATGCTCGACGAAGCCATGGCTGAAAACGACACACTAATGATTGTGTCCGATCATGGTTTTGATAGCTTCCGCCGCCAGATTAACCTCAACAATTGGCTCGCTGAAGAAGGCTTCCTAGATTTTAAAACGACAAACCGCTACGGCCTGCCGCTGAGCAAGTCGACCATGAAGCCGCTCTTGCGCCGACCTTTTGGCTATGTCGATTGGGAAGGCACAAAAGCATATTCCTTGGCGATTGGCAAGATTTACCTCAACCTCAAAGGCCGCGAAAAAGATGGCATCGTTAGCCAGGCTGACGCGGATGCCGTCCTGAAAGAAATCACGGAACGCTTGTATGAAATGACCGATCCAGAATCGGGTGAGAAAATTGTCCGCAAGGTTTACTTGCGTGATGAAATTTACTCCGGCGACTGGTGGAAAGAAGATTTCGCGGGCGGCCCTGCTGGCATCAAAGAGGGTGCCGCTGAGTTGACGATTGACTTTGCGCCTGGGTATCGCGCCGCTTGGAATGCTACAGCTGGTGGCATGAACTTTATCGACAAAGAAACGGAAGATGGCCCCGTCGTCGCAAATGGTGATTTTGTTTATGACAACACAAGCCCTTGGTCAGGCGACCACTGCGGCGTAGACATGTCAGTCTTGCAGGGTATCTTTTATTCGAGTCGCCCCGCGGCTTTGCCTGAAGGCGACACTTGGTACGACGCCTGTCACCTTGCGCCAACTGTGCTCAACTTAATGGGGGTCGATGCCCCAGCCGACTACGATCGCCAATCGTTGTTGGTGGAGTAAGTCTATTTCTTGTTGTTGCTCTCGGAGCTTTACTCTTGGGCGGCAACAATTTCTTAGCGAGCGAAGCTCGCTAAGAAACCAGACTCGCCTAGAGAAAACTCCGTGAGCAGCGGAATAGAGTTAAATATTTTGATGTAAAGTAATCAAGCACAAATAAATTACATCTAAGCCTTTCCGTCTAAATATCTCCCTACCTCAAAGACCGCCGCCGAGCAAGTTTGGCGGGGGCGTAGCTGAAAACCTAACGCGGGTTCCCCGCGTTAGGTTTTTGTTGTAGCCACCCGACAAACTTGCTCGGCGGCGGACAGAATCAATCGCCGGCGTAACCGATCGCGCTGAGGTCAGCACCTGGGTCAGACTGCAGGGCGTCCATGGCTGCCATGGCTTGCTCGAATAGTGCGCTTTCGCTGGTGAACTCTTTGGCGGCATAGGCCAAGACGGCGTTGCCGGCTTCGATGTTGCGAGTCAAAACGCAGGCGTCAGCCAATTTGCGCACACTCTTTGCGTTGAATTGAGCTTTGTATGTCGCAGTGAGCGATTCAAAAGCCGTAACACTTGGCGCCAACTTGAATTTGCCGGATGCAGCCTGATATTTGGTCGCTGCATCGGCGTCGCCCGCTAGGACGAAGTCAAAGGCTGCGTTAGCGGCGCCCATATCGTTGCTGCTTGCTGCAACGGCACCCTTTTCGAGTGCGTCAAAAGCGTCAGCGTAAGTGGGGGCAGTCTCGCCGCCACAAGAGGCGAATACGAGGCTAAGGGTCAGTAATGTTGAGGTAATGCGCATTTTATGAGGAGGCCATTCGATTTGGCCTCGGAGGAATCCTACCCACAGACTTGATTTATTTCCGAAAAAGCGGAAAAATAATCAAAAACCTCAGCCGATGTTATATTCGTCGTCGGTGCGTAAGTGCCTAGAGTAAATGACTTTAAGGGTTTCTCTCGCCAGCCGTAGTCTCACGACACTCCAATCAGAGCCTAAATAGTCGCCACGCTGGGCGCATCTGGGGGTATCATGAGAACCAATCTCCTAGTGAGGCTACCATTCATGCAGAAAGAATCCCGTGTCACCGTCAAGCTTCCCCGGCCATTGTTCCGGCGGATTCAACAAGTCATCGAAGGCACCGGTTTTTCTTCCGCGACTGATTTCATCGTGTTCGTTATGCGCGACCTGATGGGCGAAGTCGAAACAAGCCCCAAAGAGGAGTTCTCGCCTGATGAGCTCAATGCCATCAAGCAAAAGCTGAAAAATCTCGGCTACCTCTAATCAAGTCGATTAAGCCTCGGCTCTCTCAAACTCTCCCAACCTCAATTCCAAGAATCATGATTGCACCACACGGTGGAACTCTCATCAACCGCCTCGTTGCAGAAAACGAGCGCGAAGCCCTTCTCGCTAAGGCCGCTGGTCTTCCAAGCATCACCCTTAACTCTCGCGAAGTCAGTGACCTCGAGATGATCACGGTTGGCGCCATGAGCCCTCTTTCGGGTTTCATGACCGAGGCTGATTACAACGGCGTCCTTGACAACATGCACCTCGCCGACGGTAACGCTTGGCCACTGCCTGTCGTCCTTGCGACTAAAGGTACCGACGCCGCTCCTGAAGCTGGCACCGAAATCGCTCTCGTTGGCGAGTGCGGCACGGTTTACGGCACCATGGCAGTTTCTTCTGTCTGGGCCATGGACAAAGAGCGCGAACTTGATGTTTGCTTTTCTGGCACTAACGAAAAGGCCGACCACGGTCACCCAGCATGGGGTTACATCGAGACTCTCGGTAGCCACTACATTGGTGGTGTGATTAGCGTCGCAACACTTCCTTCTTACGAGAAGCACAACGATTACCGCTTCACGCCAGTCCAAACTCGTGCAGCTTTCGAAGAAAAGGGCTGGGAAACCATCGCCGTTTTCCAAACGCGTAACCCAATCCACCGCGCACACGAGTACCTCACTAAAGTTGCTCTTGAGCAGACTGATGGCCTTTTGGTTCACCCACTTGTTGGCGATACCAAGGCTGATGACATCCCTAGTGATGTCCGCATGGAGTGCTATCACGCATTGTTGAACAAGTACTACCCGCTAGACCGCACCATGCTTGGTGTTTACCCACAGGCTATGCGCTACGGTGGCCCACGCGAGGCGATTTTGCACGCGGTTTGCCGTCAGAACTACGGTATCACCCACATCATCATTGGTCGTGACCACGCTGGCGTTGGCTCTTACTACGGCACATTTGATGCACAGCAGATTTTCGATAGCTTCAAGCCTGGCGAGCTCAAGATTGAGACGCTTCGTTTCGAGCACTCATTCTTCTGCAAGTTGACGGGCGGCATGGCGACGACTAAGTCGAGCCCAGCAGGCCCAGAAGACAAGATCTTCTTGTCGGGTACTAAGGTGCGCGAGATGCTCCAGAATGGCGAGCGTCCACCTGCCGAGTTCACCCGCCCAGAGGTTGCTGATATCCTCGTGCGTTGCATGCAGGTCAGCTAGGTTTACGCCTAAAGTTCTCATTGGCCGGGGTCGATATACATTGACCCTGGCCTACTTTGGCCGAAAGGCTACCCCTGCCTCAATCTCCCTAACTCAAGCGCAAGAAACATGTTCGGACTCTTTGGCTCCAAGCGCGATAAGAATCACCTTATCGTTATCACTCTCGACTCCTGCCGCTATGACTCGTTCATGGCCGCTCAACCTGACTACATCGCAAAGCTTTGCGGTGGTCTAGACAATGTCGAGCGTCGCTTCTCATACGCCGGCTGGACGGCCCCTTCGCACTACAACTTGCTGACGGGTCTTGTGCCACACACCAGCCCATCTGAGGTTTACGCTTCTGAGTATTACAAAGAAGACCTCTACAAGTTCACCGATCGCCTCGGCGTAGAGAAAGCTGGCTTTGAGGCCATGATCCCGCACCTTTGGTTGCCGTCCTACCTTAAGGCTCAAGGCTACGAAACCAATGGTTTGGTTTCTCTACCTGTATTGAATCCAGCCACGGGTATCAATCGCGATTTTGATACATTCAAGCTCATGCCTAAGCACAACGACATGCTCGCAATGCTTGATGACATGGATGCCCACTGCAAGTCGAAAGACTCCAAAGGCCTCAATGGCAATGTGCCGCAGTTTTACCTGATGAATGTCGGTGAGACGCATTACCCATACGGCCTGCCTGACGAAGATAAAAACGACTTACCTCACATTTCTGGTGTGAATGGTATTTTCCGCAAACTTGATAATCAAATCGATGGCGGTTCGGGCGACTTGGTCTCCGATAACGAGTCTGGCGCCTTCATGAATCAAGACAAGATCGAAGAGTGCCGCCAACGCCAGATCACAACCGTGAAGTACCTCAACGATGAGGTCTTCCCACGCCTTTACGACATGATGCCTAAAAACACATGGGTTATTGTTACAGCTGACCACGGTGAGTTGTTTGGCGAAGCCGGTTACTTCGGGCACGGCCCGATCATGCACGAAAAGTGCTTTGAGGTTCCCTTCCTAGAAGGCAAGCTCAAGTAAATCACCCCCTTAATCTCCCTTAGCAAAAACATAAACATGGAACACAAAGGTTTTGTCCTCTGGTTCACCGGCCTTTCTGGCTCAGGTAAGTCCACAATCTCTCGTCTCTTCGAGACCGAAATGCGCAAGCGCGGCGCCAGCATCGAGATCCTCGATGGCGACGAAGTGCGTGAGAATCTCTCTAAAGGTCTTGGTTTCTCCAAAGAAGACCGCGACACCAACATTCGCCGCATTGGCTATGTTGCCAAGCTTCTTGCTCGTAACGGAGCGATTGCCGTAACTGCTGCAATCTCCCCATACGCTGAAGTACGCGACCAAGTGCGTCGTAGCTGTGGCCGCTTCGTTGAGGTCTACGCTGAGTGCTCAATCGAAGAGCTTTGCAAGCGCGATGTCAAAGGTCTTTACGCCAAAGCTCTTTCTGGCGAGATCAAAAACTTCACTGGCATTTCTGATCCTTACGAGGCTCCAGAGAACGCTGAGATCGTTGTTAACTCTGAGACGCAGTCCGCCGAAGAGTCCACAGCTATCGTGATCGAGTATCTCGAAAAGCAAGGCCTCATTAAGGCCGCCCAAACTGCCTAAAGGTTGTTTAACTGCACCCGCGGTTGGCTTAGGCTTACCGCGGGTGCAACTTGTTAAACCCCGACCCTCCTCATGACCTCTCGCAAGCGTAAGTTCTTACTCCCGCTCCTCGTAGCCATTTTATGGCTTGGGGCTCCTGACCCAGCTTCTGCATACATCGGCCCTGGCGCTGGCTTTGCATTTTTGTCGGGTGGCCTGGTCTTGGTGGGCTCGCTGTTTTTGGCGATCGGCATCTTGGCGATTTACCCCTTGCGCATGGCGTGGCGCTTTGTAACCGGTGCCGGCAAAATCAAGGGCGAGGCCAAGCGATTAGTCATTATCGGCTTTGACGGCATGGACCCACGGCTCGTCAAAAAATTCATGGACGAAGGCCGCCTGCCAAACTTTTCAGCTTTGGCTGCCGAGGGCACATTTACGCCTCTCGAAACGGCTTATCCTTCCATGTCGCCTGTGGCGTGGTCGAGTTTCACAACGGGTGTTGACCCATCGCGTCATAATATTTTTGATTTCATCACGCGCGACCCTTGCACTTATTTGCCCGTCTTGTCGTCGACTGAAATCAGTTCTGGCGAAAAGGCACTTCTCAAAATTGGCAAAAAAGAATTTTTCAAGCGCCCAACTTCGAGCATCCGCCTTCTGCGTCACGGCAAGCCATGGTGGAAAGTGCTTGGCGAGAAAAAGATTTTCTCCAACATCATCCGCGTTCCGATTACATTCCCGCCCGAAGAGTTTTACGGCACTTGCTTAAGCGGCATGTGCGTGCCTGACCTGCAAGGCACGATGGGTTCGTTTACTTTTTGGACGACCGATGAGGCCCTCGGTGGCCCAGAGGCCGGTGGCGATGTTTTTGTTGTCGGCAAGCCTGGTACAAAGACATTCCGTTGCCCAATTGAGGGGCCACCTTCACCAACAAGCAAAGGCAAAATGCGTTTGCCGATGCGTGTCGATATTCTCGCACCCAATCGCATCAAATTGACCATCGGAAAGGCTGGCGATCAAACGAGCCTTGAGCTGGGCGTGAAGGAGTATTCCGACTGGACCGAGCTGACCTTCGAAGAGGGCAAAGCCAAGGCCATCGGTATCGCGCGTTTCTACTGCATGGTTGCTGACGGGCAGTTTGGGCTCTACATGACCCCGATTCAGATTGATCCCGCTAACCCGGCGATGCCTATTTCGCATCCGACGGTTTACTCGATATATCTAGCAAAAAAATTAGGCCCCTTCGCCACACTCGGTTTGGCGGAAGACACCTGGGCGCTCAACGAGCGTGTTATCGACGAGGAAGCCTTCTGGAAATATTCATTGTTAATCTGGGAAGAGCGACGCAAACAATTGCTTGACGCACTTGAGACCACGCCTAAGGGCTCAATCGTTTGCGTCTTTGACGGCACCGACCGCGTGTCACACATGTTCCACCGTTACCTTGACCCTGAACATCCAGCCAACGAGGGCAAAGATACAGAATGGGGCAAAGACAAAGTCGGTGAAATTTACGAGATTGCCGACAAGATGTTGGGCGAGGCTCGCAGCAAGCTCAACCCTAAGCGCGACCGCTTAATGGTGATTTCAGACCACGGCTTTTGCCAATTCAAGCGGGGCGTCAATCTCAATGCTTGGTTGCGTGACAACGGCTACTTGGTCCTTAAGCCCGGTGCGCCGATTGACGAGGCGAGTGGCAAACCGATCTCTCGCGACTGGATGGTCGATATCGATTGGTCTAAGACGCGCGCATTCTCGATGGGGCTTACGGGCATGTTCATCAACCGCAAAGCTCGCGAGCGCGATGGCATTGTCGAAGAGGGCGCTGAGCTTGACTCACTCAAAGCTGAAATCGTCGAAAAACTTTCTAAGCTGGTCGACCCAAAAACGGGCGAGTGCATTTTCCGCGAAGTCTTTGACGCGGCCAAGATTTTCACGGGGCCTTATGTCTTTGAGGCGCCTGATTTGTTTATGGGTTACATCCGTGGCTACCGTAATTCCTGGGATTGCGCGACTGGCTCCTGCCCAAGTGAGATTTTCTCAGACAACACCAAATCGTGGTCTGGCGATCATTGCATCGACCCGCGTGAAGTCCCTGGCGTTTTCTTTAGTGACATGAAAATCAATACTGACACGCCCAACCTCATGGATTTGGGCCCAACTGCTTTGAAACTGTTTGGGGTCGATGTCCCGGGCAACATGCAAGGCTCACCTTTGATTGATGAGGTCAAGTAATGCGCACTTTCCTTTCTAAAGTTCCTGTCCTTGCTCTAATTGCTTTGGCTGCGTGTGGGCAACCACATAGCGACAAGCGCGTCATCGTTTTTGGCGTTGACGGCATGGACCCAGAGATGCTTCAAGAGCGCATCGACCGTGGCATGATGCCAAATTTCAAGGCACTGCTTGCTGATGGGGGCTGCACCTTTAATGGCCAGCCGCAACTCAGTTTGCAAACGAGTTGGCCGCCGCAATCACCCGTGGCGTGGTCTAACTTCATCACAGGCGTGAACCCAGGCAAGCATGGCTTGTACGACTTCATCCATGTCGACCGCAGCAATTATGGCATTGTTTCCTCGATGTCTGAGACTTCCGACATCGGCAGCGAAATGCATTTGTTTGGCTATACCTTGCCACTTTCGGGTGGTGAGCAAACGCTGACTCGCCAATGGCCCGCCTTCTGGGAAGTCATGAGCGAAGATGGCATCCCTGTTGCGGTGCATCGCATGCCGGCAAATTTTCCGATGAAAGAAACCACAGCCGTGACTTTCCCGGATATGGGTGCACCTGATTTGTTAGGCGCAGCTTCTGGCAAGGCCTATCTTTGGTCGGATGACCTCATGAATCGCGCCAACAAAGATAGTGATTCTTCATTCGTGCGCACGGTAGAGGTCAATAAAAACCGCCCTGGGCTCTGGAAGGTCAACACCAAAATGTATGGCCCTGAAAACACCATGCTCGACCAGCGTGATTTGCTCGCAGAAGAGCATGCCGCTCTTGAGCTAGGTAACAAAGTCAAGGCCGCTCAAATTCGCGGTCAAATGGCCAACGAGCGCGAGGTTTCGACCGCAATCACTTTGCGCGTCGACTTGACCGCCGAAGAGCCGATGCTTGCTGTTGATATTGACGGCGCGTATGGCATCTGCGCCGAGGGCGAATGGTCGCAGTGGGTGCCAATCGAGTTTGAAATGATTCCTGGTTTGGTCTCGCTCTCTGGCTGGACTCGCTTCTTGTTCAAGTCAGCCGAGCCTTTTGAAGTTTACGCTTCACCTGTGCAGATTGACCCATTCAATCCAGCCATGCCAATCTCGACCCCAGAATCAGCTGCAGCTGATTTGGCAAAAGCAATCGGGCCCTATTACACGCAGGGTTTCCCTGATGCTTATAAGTCTTACAAGGCACATTTGCTCGAGACTGGCGAGTTCGTTTCGCAATCCGATACGGTGTTCGAAGAGCGCGCTCTCATGATGGACTACGCGATGGGTGAGTTCGAAAAAACGGGCGGCTTGCTGTTTTTCTACACGGGCTCCCTTGACTTGCGCTGTCACATGCTCTGGCATTGCCAAGACGACAAGCATCCTCACCAAGAGCCTGCAGGTGAGCACAATGGGGTGCCGTTTGAGTTGCAGATTGACCGCGTCTATAAGCAGGTCGACAGCATGCTCGGTGATTTGCTAGCACAGATTGATACGGTCGACGCCGCGCTCGGTGGCAAAACAGAGGTCATTGTTATGAGCGATCACGGTTTTGCGTCTTTCCGGCGCAAGATGCATGTGAATGATTGGCTCATCCAAGAGGGCTACCTTGTCCTCAAAGAAAAAGGCGATACGGGCTTGATCATGGCCACCGGCCATCACGACGACGGCACGGTTGATTTTGACACCAGTATGGTCGATTGGCAAAAGAGCAAGGCTTACTCAGTTGGCTTTAATAATGTCATCTTGAATCGCATCGGGCGCGAGGCGCAAGGTGTGGTCAGTGATGGCGCCGCCGCTGATATTTTGGCCGAAATTCAAACCAAGATGTTGGCGCTCCGCGATGCTGACGGCGTGCCTGTATTGACTTCCGTTGAGCCCGCGAGCAAAGTTTTTCAAGGCGAGGCCGTTTTCTTGGCTCCTGACCTGCAATTGGGCTTTAATGTGGGGTATGGTTGCTCCGACGAGTCCGCTTCGGGCACAGTTACGGGCGATGCATGGCTAGTTGATAATGATTCACGCTGGTCTGGCTCACACCTCATGGACCCTGAGCTCGTCCGCGGTATCGTGATGACTCGCGCGCCGCACGCTCTCTCCAAAGACCCATCCCTCGAGGATTTGACGGCAACTCTTTACGGGTTGTTCGGGGTCGATTCCCCGGTTGGCACTGATGGCCAGCCCCTGTTTCAGTAGGCTTAAACTTAAAGAAAATAATCATGTTTGGTGGTAACAAAGTAAAAATCAACAAGGACATCCTTGAGCGTTGCAAAAAATGCTCTGAGGTCGCTGGCTACGCTTCTGTCGAAGAGTTCATTGAGCATGTGCTCGAAAAAGAGCTCAAAGGTATCGAAGGCGGCGGTGATTCCGATGACGCCATTGCTGAGTCCATGCGCGGGCTTGGTTACATCAGCTAGATGAAAGGCACCTTAATCGTGATGGCGATCAGCGCAACGCTGGTCGCGCTGAGTGTCTTTGCGCCTGGGGTCATCCTTGGGTTGTTTGGGCTATTTGAGCTGGCTTTAGGCTGGGCTGGGCCGATCGTGGTCGTAACCGTCATTTCTGCCTTAGTCGGTGTGTTGTTCATTTTGTCTTTTCCTCATGTGTCTTCGCAAAAGGGCATTATTTGGGTCAAAAGCCAAATCAGCTGTAACATTTTGGCGATTCGTTTGTTCGCAGATAATCTGCCCGTGGTTCTTAAATCACTCGGCAAAACTCTGACTTTCAACTTTGGCTACATTGGGCTCAACATTTTGCCTATGTTTGTGATGGCCGCACCCTTCATGGCGGTTTGGTTTGCTTTGAATTCGATGTATGCCTTTGAGCCGCTACCCGCGGGGCAAGAGACTTTGCTGGTCGCTGAATTAGCGCCTGGCACCGATGCTTCTAAAGTCCAAATCGTTTTGCCACAAACGGCTGACGGGAAACCGGCCTTTGAAATCACTTCACGAGCTTCACTTAATGACAGTGAGCGAGTTTTGCTCGTTGGCTTAAAGCCCCAAGCTGTGGGTGACTTCGAGCTGGCTTTCACCTATGCCGGCAACACTCTTACGAAAGACATCCGTGTTGGTGGTGATTTGGGCGGATTGGCGCGAGTGAAGACCGCCGACCCTTATGGTGATTTCGCTGACCAAAAAGACCCTTTGGTTTGGTTTGGCGAGCCTGCATTTGCCTCAACTGACTTTTTGCAGTCGGTGACGGTCGATTACGGGCAGATGAGCTTTGGTCTTTTGGGCGACGGCGAAATCGGCATCATGATGCTATTTGTTGTTGTTTCGCTCGCGGTTGGCTTCGCTCTTAAGAACAAGATGGGCGTTGTGATTTAGCATTTGGCCGAATCAGCCTGAAATTTCGGGCTTTTCAAAGTTTTTACCCATTTCTCTGTCCCACAGAGAGATGGGTTACTCTTACCATGGAGAGGGCTTTTCCTTTATGACACACAAACACACACCATCTGATCCCATGCCATCTGCTTTACCTGCAGAGGCTATGCTTTTTCTTGACATTCTTGGTCCAGAGTCGGCCTTGCTTTGTTGCCAACCTAAACGGGCCGCATCGATTTCCAAGGCCATCGCTGATGAGGTGCCGGTGCACGATGCTGTTTTGCGCGAGGTTTTTCTGGCTGCGCACACTGACACTAACTTGCTTGGTGAGTTTTTAAATTACTACACGAATCTGCTGGTTCCTTGCGCACACGCTTATGCTCGCCCGATGCCCCATAATGGTTCAGTCATGGATCTCATCAACTCAATCTATGTTGATTTGCTGCCAATCGTAAAGGAACTTAAGTTTGATTCTGAGTTGACCTTCCTCTCGCTTCTAACGCAACGACTCGGCTGGAAAGTCCTCGACCATCAACGCAAAGACGGAGCAGAGCGCCGTCGCGATGATCTGCGTGTGCCTTCCGACATGAATAAAGTCTCGCGTACCGATGCCCCGCTTAAAACCGCCGGTCTTCTTTCAGTAAAAGAAGATTGTCATACCCTCATGACTCGCATCGCTGAGTTCGCGCCTGCCGACCGCACTCTTTTTAACCTCTTCTTATCAGGCAAATCAGCCTTGCAAGTTGGCGAGTATCTCGGCATCAGTAGTGAGGCAGCACGCAAGCGCCATTACCGCTTGCGATGTAGGCTTCAGCCGCAAGAGATTTACGCAACAGCATGAGCGCTCACGAGGAAGAAGCCGAGAATGCCTTTCAGGCGTGGCTTCAGGCTTGCCAGGCTGATGGGTCAGTCGATACATTAGCCTACCAACCCGATTCAGAGAGCCTAGCCGCCGCGTTATTTCACGGTAAGGTTCAAGAATACCGCGAAATCCAATCCTCGATTCGTGGCCGCCTCGAGGGCTTGATGCCCGGTGCTCTGTTGGGCGATTACCGCCTTATTAAAGAAGTTGGCCGTGGTGGCACCGGCATGGTCTGGGAGGCCGAGCAGGTCACGATTAAGCGGCGTGTTGCGATTAAGCTCTTGCACCCATACTTCCAGCTTCTCCAAGAAGTGCCTGATGCCTTTTTGAGAGAGGCGAGAGCTGCCGGAAGCTTGGCACATGACGGGATTGTGCGCATTTATAACCTCGAGAAAAGTGGCTCACATCGTTTTCTTGTCATGGAGCTTGTACCGGGCGGTCGAACTTTGGCTGATGTCATTCGTGAGATGCACCGATTAGGCGCTCTCGGTGGCGATTTCTATTCTTGGGTGGCGCGGTTGTTTGCCAAAACGGCAGAGGCTCTTCAAGTCGCTCATGACGCTGGTGTCATGCATCTTGACTTAAAGCCAGCAAATATTTTGCTCGATTGTGACGACCTCCCCAAAATCACTGATTTTGGAATCTCTCGCATGATTGAGTTAAGTCATGGTCCCGTTGACAGTCCAATTGGCGCGCACGAAGGCACTTGGCCATACATGAGCCCTGAACAGGTCGTCGGCTTTCCACAACCTGCCGACCCTAGCTCCGATATTTTTTCCCTTGGCTCGACTCTCTATGAAGTCTTAACCGGCGTTCGTCCATTTCAGGGCGCGACCCCCGATGAAATCCGCACTCAAATCCGCCTTTTTGAGCCGAAAGCGTTGCGCGCAGTATCGCCTAGCATCCCTGAGCCGCTTGATTTGATTTGTCGCAAAATGATTCGGAAGTTGAAAGAGTCTCGCTATCAAGATATGGGCTCTTTAATTTCTGACTTGAATGCGTTTCTGAATGGCGAGCCTATTTCAGCCGCTCAACCGACTTTCCGTGAGCGGTTCTTGCTGCGTACACGACGCCATCCCGTGCAATTTGTGTTTTCTGCAATGAGCGTACTTTTACTTGTGGTGCTTGCGGTGGCTATTCCACAAGTCGTGCTGGCGCAAAATCGCCTTGAGCAGGCCATTTTCACGACCGGGCCACTCTTGAGTTTGAGCAATGCTGAGAGTAAATCTCTTGATCGCGATGGCCTCCTTCATTCGTTGCGTGCTCATCAGCAGTCACTGGCGCGCATTTCTTTTGCTGATGATTTGCAAAAGGCTCAAATGCTCGTTCAGGTCGGTCGCGCCTTCTTAAATCCTTTTGAAGCGTGGCCTGATGCCGCTCTTTCTCTTCAAGAGGCACTAGATCTTCAGGCTTTGCCGCAGGGCGAAGCCGACACGGCTCGCATTTTGCTCGCTAAAGCCCACATGCGCCTGGCGCTTACAGCTTCAAGAGAGAGCTTTGCGCGTCGCTCAGGGTTTATGGACTTGAGCATCACTAAGGAAAAAAAACTATTGACCGAGGTGCGCCGCGCTGAGCCGAGTTATCAAATCGCTCGCGATTTGCTCTCTCGCGTTATTAATCGACCCTACAACAGTAAAAATGCTTCTGAGACAGCCACTCATGCATGGGCGCAAAATCGCCTGGCGGTGATTGACATTGATTGGTATCAAGAGGCCAAGGCAAGAGATGCTTTCCTTGTGATTGATGCTTTCTTAATCGAGCACGGTCTACAAGAAACCTCTTTATATTTCTTAAACCAGCTTGATCTTGCGATCGCGCTCTCTCATCTCGAAGAATACGGTGCCGCTCGAACAGCTAACGAAACAGCACTTGCAGGTTATACGCGTATGTTCGGCCCAAGCCACCCTGAAGTGGCCTATTGCTGGAATCATCAGGCGATTGTCCTGCTCGGAATGGGTGATTTGGCCGCAGCAAAAGAGGCTCATCAAAATGCTAAACACACAGCGTTAATGAGCGCCGGCGAAGGTGCCGAAATACACGATTCCATCCTAAGGTGGGGCCGTAAAAATGCTGCTTTATTGAATCAAGACTGAGAGTCGCTCTCAAGCTTAGCCCGATTTCGTATCCTTATTAGCGTGAAGCTTTCTACACGCATATTCGTTGGCATGGCTCTTGGTGTCGTCGCCGGCATGGCTCTGCAGTCGTTTACCGAAGCCGCTTGGGTGACCGAGGTTACGGCGACTGGCTTTGAGAAAGAAGTGCTCTCTCCCGATTGTGCACGAGCCGCGTGGCTGAGCCCACTGCGCATGATTGCCGATCTGTTTTTGCGGCTTCTGAAGTTACTCATCGTTCCGCTTGTGCTGACATCCATCATCACGGGCGTGGCCGGCATTGGCGGGGGCCGCGATTTTGGTCGCCTCGGCGGCAAGACGCTGCTTTATTACATGACGACTTCCTTGTTGGCGATTGGTACAGGGATGGTAGCCGTGAATTTGATGCAGCCTGGCACGGGTGCTGAGCTTGGCCTTGAAATTCCGTCTGAATTTGGCGAGGGCGTGAAGGGGGGCTTTGGCGATGTGCTTTCGCGCATGGTTCCAGAAAACATATTCTCGGCTGTGGGCAGCAACAGCAACATGTTGCAAATCATCGTCTTTGCTTTGATTTTTGGCTATTTTGTTGCCCGTACTCGAGAGCCGCATGGGGCGCGCATCCGCAATTTTTTCGAGTCGGCATTCGAAGTCATGATGCGCATGGCGACGGGCATTTTGTCCTTGATCCCCTATGGCGTTTTCGCCCTCACGGCAAAGGTCGTCGGTGAAACAGGGCTTGGCGTTTTTGCACCATTGGCGAGTTTTATGCTCCTCGTCATCATGACTTTGCTGCTGCACGCGCTGATAACTTTGCCGTGCATCCTGAAATTTATCGGCGGCATTTCGCCCATCGCCTGGATGAAAGCCATGTCGCCCGCCCTCATGACGGCCTTTTCGACGAGCTCGTCATCGATGACACTTCCCGTTTCCATGGAAGCCGTTGAGCGTCGTGGCGGAGCCAGCAACCGCGTGACTTCCTTTGTGATGCCGCTCGGCGCAACCATCAACATGGACGGCACTGCGCTCTACGAATGCGTCGGCGTTTTGTTTTTGTCTCAGTATTACGCTAGCCATTCACCAGCTTTTGAGCTCACGCTGGGCATGCAATTTTTTGTGGTCATCACGGCGCTTTTGGCAAGTATCGGTGCGGCGGGCATCCCGAGTGCGGGCTTGGTCTTAAAGGCCATGATTCTCAAAGCGTTGGGTTTGCCCGATGACGGCGTTTTACTTTTGCTCGCGATCGACCGCCCCCTTGATATGCTGCGTACAGTTGTCAATGTTTGGAGCGATTCTTGCGGTGCAGCACTGATTGCTAAGTCGGAAGGCGATAAAATCCTAGACCAAAAGCCCACTACGCTTTCCCATGGTTGATTCCAGCGACTCCATCCCTGACCTCGAAGAACTGATTCAGCAATTTACTGCTGACGACGATGACGCCATCGTCGAAGAAATCGGTGAAGAGTTCCCTTCTGTAAAAGACAGCCCTCCGCCACCTGTTTTGGTGGCCTTCCCTCTTCGGAAGTCCGTGCCTTTCCCTGAAATCGTCATGCCCATTTTGGCGGAAGCCGGGGTCGAAGTCGAAATCATGGAAAAGGCGCTCAAAGATGGGCGGCATATTGGTTTGATTTTTGCGCCAGGGCCAGACGGCAAGGGTGACCCAGATGCAAAACCTTTTACTAAGGGCCGCGATTCGTGGCGCCCGACCGCTCCGAGTGATTTTGCACCTTACGGGGTTTTGGCTGAGGTGCATAAGCGCATTAAATTGCCCGACGGTAATTCCAATTACATTTGCCGCGGGTTACGGCGCTTTAAGGTCGACAAATGGGTTCGCATGGATCCAATCCCAGCCGCAAAGGTCCAATATCCAGACGATATTTACCCCTTTGAGGCAACCGCGGGTGCAACCAAGAAAAAGGCACAGCGTGAGCAAGATGAAGCCGACGCCCTAGCGCGTAATGTCCTGTCGCTTGCGCAAAAAGTGGCGTCGCATAATCCATCCCTGGGTGAGGGCTTCAATCTCGCAGCACTAAACATTGAGCCAGCTGGTCATTTGGCTGATTTTGCGGCGGCCTACTTGTTCCGCGATTCTTTGGCGAAGCAAGTCGTCTTAGAAGAGGTGCGCGTCAAAGAGCGTTTGCGTTTAGTTGACGAAGAACTGACGCGCGAATTAGTGACGCTTGAGTTGGGTGATCGCATTCAAAACGAGATTCGCATCAAAATCGAAGAGCAGCAAAAAGAATACTTTTTGCGTGAGCAAATCAAAATCATTCGCCGCGAGCTGGGCGAAGAGAAAGATCCGCAAGAGCAAGATCGCGAGTATTTCTTGGGCAAGCTTGAGGCGAGCGAATATCCCGACGAGGTCGCTGACAAGGTGCGCGCCGAGGTCGATCGGTTGGGTATGATTCCGACGGCATCGCCTGAGTATTCAGTGGTGCGCAATTATCTTGAATGGATGGTTGAGTTGCCGTGGTGCATTTCGAGCGATGATCAGATTGATTTGGATAAAGCCGAGTCAATCCTTGAGCGCGACCACCATGGTTTGAAAGAAGCGAAAGAACGCATTCTTGAGTTCTTGGGTGTGCGTAAATTGCGCCCCGAGCACAAGGGTGCGATTTTGTGTTTCTCCGGCCCTCCCGGTGTGGGCAAAACTTCTTTGGCTATGGCCTTGGCCGAGTCGATGGGGCGCAAGCTTGAAAGGATGAGCTTAGGCGGCATGCGAGATGAAGCCGAAATCAAGGGTCATCGCCGTACTTATGTCGGTGCGTTGCCGGGTCGCATTTTGCAAATGATTCGCCGCGCAGGCACAAACAACCCTGTGATTGTGCTCGACGAGGTCGACAAGCTTGGCAAAGACTTCCGTGGCGACCCTTCGAGTGCCTTGCTTGAGGTCTTAGACCCAGAGCAAAACCATGGTTTCCTTGATTTGTTCATGGATATTCCGTTTGATTTGAGTCGGGTCATGTTTGTGGCGACGGCGAATTTCTTGCAGAGCATTCCTGGCCCCTTGCGCGACCGCATGGAAATTATTCAGCTTCCAGGCTATGTCCGTAACGAAAAAGTTCAAATTGCGCGTCAGCATTTACTGCCTAGGCAGCTTGTTGAGCATGGGCTTGAAACCAAAAACCTCAAGCTCTCTGTTACGACGCTGCGCGCAATGATTGATGGCTACACCCGTGAAGCTGGCGTGCGTGGGCTTGATAAAGCTATCGCCTCGGTTTGCCGCAAGCGCACTCTTGAGATTGCGCGGCGAAAGCGTCCTAAGGCGGGCTTGAAGCCTGAGTCACTCGAAAAATATTTGGGCCCAACCAAGTTCGAAGATGACCCCGTGCGTTTGCGCCCCGAAGTGGGGGTGGCGCTTGGCTTGGCTTACACTTCCTATGGTGGCGATGTGCTTGAGATTGAGTGCGTTAGTTTTCCTAACGGCAAGGGTTTGGTCGCGCACACCGGTTCGCTTGGCGATGTCATGACCGAGAGTTGCCGCATTGCGCATAGTTGCTTACGCGCTCAAATGGGCTCATTGGCACTGAAGAGTGAGATGTTTCAGAAGCAAGATTTGCACATCCACTTCCCAGCGGGTGCTGTGCCTAAAGATGGGCCCTCGGCCGGCATTACGATTGCTTGTGCAATGTTTTCTCGCCTTACGGGTCTGCGCATGAAAGCGCGTACGGCCATGACAGGTGAGATTACGCTTACGGGCGAGGTTTTGGCGGTGGGTGGCATCCGTGAAAAAGTATTGGCGGCAAAGAGCCGTGGCGTGAAGACTTTGCTGTTGCCCTCGCGTAACCGTAATGATGTTTCGCAAATGGACACAGAATGGACGCGCGGCTTGACCTTTCATTATGTCAACCAACTTGCAGATGTCATAGAGCTTGTATTCCCGCGTCGTGGGAAGAACTAGCTCACTCGTTGCCTTCGTATGGCTCGGCCTTGTTGCCTGTAGCACTCCTCTTTCAAGCGAGATTGTGCCGCCACAGGTTGAGCGCGTGCGACCCCAAATTCAGCTTGAGCTGCCACAGTCACTTGAGCACTGGCGTGCGGCGCTTGAATCTGATTTGCTATTGCTTGAGTCTCTTTACGCTGAGCAGTCAACGCGCTGGCCGTTCGTGCCAAATGACGATGCTTTGCGGCTTGTGGTGTTGGCTGACATCCCGCGTGCCCAGAATTTCTTGAGTCAGTTGGGCTTGAAGGATGACCCTAAAGTAGCCAGAACATACCCAAATCGGCGATTGGCGCTCGTCCCAATGCCGCGCGACGATCGCATTTTGCGTCAGCGCCCCGCGCCCTTGGCGACTTGGCGCTCGACTTTTTGCCATGAAGCGGCGCATTTGCTTTCTCTGGATCGACCCTCTCTTCGCGTGGCGCCGCTTTGGTTTCAAGAAGGCTACGCTGAATCTTGGAGTGAGACTTTTGTTGAGATTGCCCCTTCGACAGATGCCCCGCAATCGAATCGTTTCGGGCTTTTGACGGCTTGGGCGGCGGCTTGGCGAATCAATGTGCACTCTCAATCGGTTTTGCTTTGGCTTCAAAATCAACCCGCCGAGGTCAGACTTTCGGCTTGGGTGTATTTGGTTCATGATGCCTTACAACGCGATGATTCCGCTCAGCCTTGGTTGTCTGTTTCTGAAACGATGCCGTTCCTTGAAAACGCCCAAACCGTCCGCCTCTTCGGGCGTGATGCAAGTGCTCAGTCCGTTCACGGCTCTGAAGCAGGATGCCTCGCATCTTTGCCTCATGAAATGGTCGCTCTCAATTTGAGCGAGAGCTGGAGTTGCGAGCAGCCTTTGCAGATTCAATTACGCCTTGGTCGTTCTGGCAATCCCGAGGCCGGCCTTTTGTTAATGAGCGGCGAGCATCAATTGCGTCTGAGATTTAATGTCTTTGGTCAATGGCTTGCCATGGTTGAGCGGCCAGGTGAGTTGCGCCATGACCGCATGGCTTTCGCTGATAATTCTGATGGGATAGGTTTGCGTCACACTTTTCTTTTCACACAACGAGATGGTGTCCTGCGCGTAACTTGTGACGGCCAGAATGAGCAAAGCCTTGATTTGCCGACTGAGCTGAGCCCTCCATTTGAGATTCAGGTGTTTGTCCGCGATGGCGCACTTGAATTTTCTGCGACTACAATAGAGTTTGATTCTTAAGTCAACCCCACTAAATCATGAAAAACTTCCTCAAAACCATCCTTGGCTCAGCACTGGGCTTAGCTTTGTTTTTTCTCGTTGCGTTACTTGGCTTTATGGCTATCAATGCACCCGAGAAGCCATCCCTTGACGACGGCGCCGTCCTTTCTTTTGATTTGGGCCTGTCGGTAAGAGACAACAATGTGATGCCATCGCCGATTGATTTACTGACTCAACAGGCCGAGGTTTCTAAATCTCTGCGCGTCGTATTAGCGGGTTTAGAGTCCGCTGCTTTTGATGAAAAAATTTCAGCTCTGTATTTGCATGGCTCCGCTGCTGGGTTGGGTGCATCTACACAACGGGCATTGCATCAGGGCATCCTTGACTTCCGTCGCTCGGGGAAAAGTGTCTTGGCTTATGCGCCGGGTTTTGATGATGCAACTTATTATTTAGCTTCGGCCGCTGATTCTATTTACGCACCCCCATTGATGGAGCTCTCTCTTGACGGTTACGCTGCCGAGGTCATGTATTACGCTGACGCCTTTGAGATGCTTGGCGTTGAGATGCAAGTTACACGCGTTGGCAAATACAAGTCAGCTGTTGAGCCTTATTTGCTCAACGAAATGAGCCCAGCCAACCGGGAGCAAATCGAAAACTTTTTGGGTGATATTTCCGATGTAATGCACGGCGATATCGCACGAGCGCGCGGTTGGACAACGGCCGAATACGAGTCTATATTGGCAAATGGAGGCCTTTTCACAGGTGAAGCCGCCGTTGACGCAGGGCTCTTGAGCGGAGTTAGAAACTATGATGAAGTGCTCACCGAGTTGTGGGCTTTTTCTGGGGAAGAAGGCCAAGGTGATGACTTCCCGCAGATTACTTTTGATGATTATTTAACGCGCCAAAAACTAGACTCGCTTGATTCAGATCCAAGCACGCCATTCGTCGCCGTGATTTATGCAGAGGGTGGCATTGTTGACGGCGAGTCGTCCGATGCCATCGGAGGCGATTCTGTTGCACGCCTGATTCGCTCGGCGCGTCTCGATGAAGACACAGCAGCAATCGTTTTGCGGGTTAATAGCCCAGGTGGTTCAGCTTCTGCATCTGAAGTAATTTTGCGCGAAGTCTTACTCGCAACAGCGGTTAAACCTGTGGTCGTTTCCATGGGCGACTATGCTGCATCCGGTGGTTACTGGATTTCCGCTCATGCCGATTACATTGTGGCCGAACCCAACACAATCACCGGCAGCATCGGCGTCTTCGGTATGTTCCCCAATGCCCAAAAATTAATGCATCGCTTTGGGCTCAAAGTCGAAACCGTTCGCACCGGGCCCTATGCTGACATCATGAGCACCTATCGCCCTCGTACAGATGACGAGTTGGCCATCATTCAAAAATGGGTCGATTCCATTTATGACGGCTTCCTCGACCGTGTGGCTTTGGGTCGTGATATGCCTCGTGAAGCGGTTCATGCAATCGCTCAAGGTCGTGTTTGGTCTGGTAAAGATGCTCTTGAGCTTGGTCTTGTCGATGCCCTTGGCAACCTCAACGACGCCATTGAAGTCGCCGCAGCTCGTGCTCATCTCGAGGGCGATTACGGTGTAAAAGTCATTGAGCCTGAAACCAGCACAATCAAGGCCATGATTTCAGAAATGCTGGCCGCTAACCCACTCTCTATTCCAACTACGCAAGTCGTGAGTGATGCAGCGCATGCCTTGAATTGGGTGTCTGAATTGCACGGAGTGCAGGCCCGATTGCCTTATTTAATTCAGGTGCGCTAGAGCGCGGCCAAGACTTCATCGACCTTGATGGCGTCCATCCGAGGCGACCGTTGGCTGCGGTCGCGAGGCGGTGGGGTTTCGTCGCCAAAGGCATAGATGACTTGAGTTGGGCCAGGTGGTGCGAATCGCACCGGGTCGGTGGGGCCAAAGAGTGCGATGGTTTTGGTGCCGCGTTTGGCGGCTAGATGCACTGGGCCGCTGTCGGTGCCGATTACGCAATGAGCAGAGTCGAGCAATGCCATTAAATGGTGCAAACTCGGAGTTGCGGGTGCGAGTGGAAGCGCGCCATCAGCCAGTGCGACAATCTTTTCGACATGTGGCAAATCGGCGGGCGTCCAGAGCGCGAGAGGGTGATGCCCCTCGGCTCGCATGCGTTTGGCCAGCTCGGCCCATTTTTCGGGAGGCCATTCTTTGTCTTTGCCGTAATCCGTGAAAGCCGTATGCAGCAGCGTAAAGGCTTTAGGCTGCAATTCGGCCTTGTCGAGCGATTGCGCCATCTCGGAAACAGCCTCTTGCGGTAGGCCCCAGGCGCACGGTGTCGCCGCCGCCGATTCGAGTTTGATTGTGTCAGGCGCAGATTGGAAAGCCTTGAGCAAGCACAAATCGCGGCGGCTGCGATGGATGTCTTCGCGCACCGTAACGCGATGAGTCAGGAATCGCCAAGCGCCTTCGCGGCTGATGCCTTTGGCGAAACCAATCTTGCGTTTGGCGCGCGTAAAGACTAAATGTAAACCACTTTTGAGGTTGCCCTGGAGGTCGATGACCGCGCACCATTTAGGCCGGCGCCGCAGCCGTAACAGGTGCGGAAAAATGGCTAACTTACGCTTGCGAGGGAAAACAATGATCTCGTCAATTGCAGGGTGCCCCTGTAAGAGCGAGGCGAAACGATCTTCGACGAGCCAAGCTAGGTGAGCTTTGGGGTAAGCCGCCCGCAGATTTTCCACAACAGGAAGCCCGAAAACCAAGTCGCCGAGTGCGCTCATACGCATCACCAAAATGCGTGCGTCTTCAGGCAATGGCATCTCTTTTCGTAGCATCGGGAGAGGATACCATGGCAGGCGTGGAAGCCCCCAATCTCACACCTTGTCGCCATTGGCGCACATCCCGAGCTCGTTTATGGGTGCGCGAGGGCGTGCGTCCGCCAACGGGCAACTGGGAAGACTGTTTGCTCGAAGGCGAGCGCTCCCTTGCGCAGATGGCGCGCAAGGCCGATCGCGTGGTTGGAGTCGGGCGTGGGTTGGCGCGCGCTGTTGATTTCGGCTCAGGCGATGTGGGCATTTGGCGCATCAATCGCCACGGGGGCCTCTTAGGCAACTTCTTGGGCGGCATTTACTGGTCTTCCACACGCCTTGAGGCTGAAGTTTTGCTCTCTGACCATTTGCGCCGCCAAGGGGTTGCCACTCCCGAGGTGCTGTTTGCTTTAGCTTCGCGTCGCGGCGTTTTTTGGCGGCAGCATTTGGTCACGCGCGAAGTCGATGACGCTCAAACTGTTTTCGAAGCTCGCAACGACGCCATGGCCCGCCGCGCCTCTGCCGAGTTGCTCGAGCGGTTGTTTGACTTAGGGCTCTGGGCAACCGATTTGCACCCGGGCAATTTGCTTTGGCAAAAAAGCACTGGCGTTTGTTGGCTCGTTGATCTTGCAGGCGCGACTTTAAAGGGGCGCCCACTCAACGGCGAAGAGCGTGTGCAACGGCGCAAAAGGTATTTGCGCTATTTCGACAAGCACGCCGGCACGGGTACATCGCATGGCATGCTTGATGATTAATGCGTCAAGTCGCGAGCGATGGCGAGTTGCTCTCGTGCCAGATCGCCATCGCCTGTCGCGCGGTAAAGCTTGACATAAGCAAAGGCCACCACAGCTCGCAAACCATCATCTTGAGCTAGATCGGCAGTTGCTTCTGCTTTGGTGAGCAGGGCATTGGCTTCATCCCAGTTTTGGGAATGGATGCTGAGTCTTGCCAGCGCAACATCAAATCGGCAACGATGGCTTTTTAGAATTGATTGGCCAAATTCTTCGAAATGAGGAGCAATACGCTTGGCCACGCGGTGGGCACGAGACAGCGAGCCATGACTGATATGGCGCTCAAGTTGCAGCAGGCCGAGTCGAGCGGCTGTTTTGTTGAGTGCGCCGCGGCTTGCGTGGAAAGCCAGCGAAGAATTTTTGCCAGGCCAGTCAAGCGCACTTGCCTCAAGGGCGTGGAAAACGGCACGATGGCATGCACGCTTGTCGGCGTCTTGCATGGTGGCATAAACGACTTGTTGCAGTTGCGGGCGCGCAAATCGATAAAGGACATTATTGACTCGCAGCCAGCCATCGGCACGCAGTCGACGCATCGTGCGTGCGACGCTCGTTTCAGCTCGCCCCAGTGCGGTCGCAAGAAGCGGAATGCGGATGGGTGGGCTGAAAAGAGAGGCCCATTGCAGCATCGCGCGTTTGGTCTCGCTCATCGTGGCGATTTCGTCGTCAAGTAACTCGGCTTGAGAGAATGAACTCGGCACCATGACCGCATCGCTCGTTGGGCGGAAGTCACCTGGGCGCCCAGAAATCTCGCCGTGGGATTTGAGGTAGCGCAAGAGGTCGTGCAGGTGGCCGGGCATCCCGAGGCTGCCGCGCGACAAATCAGTGCGCAGTGGGGGCTCGAGAGCGCCGTCTGCAAAAGAGAGATCGACGATTTTGCGGATGGCCGAGCGTTGCATATCGCGGATTGGTAGGGCGCGGCAGCCGTCGAATTGCATTAAAGCTTGCGCCGCCGCGGCACTTTCAGCGGAGAGATCGTCGCGCAGGCAAAGCAAAAAGAGAACAGGTAAATCGGGCTCTGTCTCAAGGATGTCAGCCAAGAACTGAATCGCGCCAGGGCCGACGAAGGAAAGGTCGTCGAGGCAGAGCACGAAAGGGCCCTCTGCGCCGAGCGCACGAAACCATGCGCGGAAAGCTTGCAAGCGAGTGCCGCGTGGGAGTGGAATGCCGCGAAGGATGTCAACCAGGTCACGGGCGTCGCTAGCCTTGAGCTCTTTATTGAGCCGCGAAATGACATTTTTATTAGGGCCCTCGTCAGGTGCCAGCCCAAGAGAGCGAGCCAAAGCGGTGCGCACCGCGCGAAAGGCGGATGCGGTGGCCACACCAGCGCCCATGCATCGGCCGTAAAGAAACGGCGGTGCATCGGGGCGACGGCGCAAGACGGAACCAAACTCAAGAGCGAGTCGAGTCTTGCCGGAGGCCGTGGGGCCTTGCAGCAAAAAGGCGCGCGGAGATTGAGTGCGGACGACTTCATCGAAGACATCTTCGAGGCGGTCCATCTCGCGATCTCGGCCCGCGAACGGTAGGGAATCGCGATGAAGCAGGGGTATGCGTGGTGCAATCGGCGCGTGCTCGGCCCACCAATCACCTCTCTCGCCAGTTGTGAGGACTTCAAGCAGCTCTGCGCTTGACGCAAAACGATCGTTTGGGTTTTCGGAAAGCAGCGTCATGACAACTTTGTCGAAAAATGCAGAAAGCCGTGGCTGAATCGAGGACGGCTCACGAACCAAAGCGCGTTGTCGTGCGGCACGGATGCCCGGCGCTTCGTCGCCAAATGGGCGTGTGCCCGTGGCGCACTCGTAAAGCAAAACGCCCAAAGAAAATAAATCGGCAGCTGCGCCAGGATGTTGCCCCGCAAGAACTTCGGGTGCGCAATAGGCGGGTGTGCCTGCGAACAGTGGCTGCTCGTCTTTAGATTGAGGCGTTGCGGCACGCACAAAACCTAAGTCAGCCAGCAATGCGCGGTCGTCGTCCCAGAGAACATTTTCGGGTTTGATGTCGAGATGGACTAGGTTGCTTTCATGCAAAGCGCACAATGCGCCGCTGAGCTGGCGCGCCAAAGAGCGCAATGTCGGCTCAAGGGCTAAGCCAAAGGAGTCAAGCCAGCGGCGGATGCTGCGGCCCTTGAAATACTCGAGCACCAAATAAAGACGCACACCCTCAGCGCGCCGGACTTCCTCGACGGCATGGACGCGAAGCAATGCGGGGTGGCGCACTTGCATGCCCGCTCTTGCTTCGGACAAAAAGGCCTCGCGTGCCACTTCATCAACAAGGAGGCCGGGGTGAAGCATCTTGATGGCCACTTCGTCACCGATTGCCAAAGAGCCAGATGCGGTCAAAACTTTTGCGCGATAAATCGTGCCGGTGTTACCGCGACCAGCCGTTTCGAGGAGTTCGAAGCGCTTGAGCTTTGGGAGGGATTCTTGGGGCATTTTGGAGGCTTGGCGAGGTTAAAATCTTGCCGTGGAACCACGCTTCTATAACACTTTGTCGCGTCAACTAGAGACTTTTCAGCCCATTGAGGCCAAGAAGGCTCGCATGTACCACTGTGGCCCTACAGTTTACGCGCGCCCACATATCGGTAACTATCGCGCCTTCCTGTTTGCCGACCTTTTGAGGCGTTTCCTTGAGCATTTGGGCTATGAGGTGCTTCAAGTCATGAATCTCACTGATGTCGGGCACTTAACCGATGACGCAGACGATGGCGAAGACAAGCTTCAGGCCCAAGCCGCACGAGATAAAATCGACCCTTGGGTTTTAGTCGAAAATATAAGCAAGCTTTTTTTTGCTGACCTAGATGCTCTTGGCGTTCAGCCCGCTCATCATTACCCGCGCGCCACGCAGCACATCGACGAAATGGTCGAGATGGTGCAAAAACTGATCGCATCCGGGCACGCGTATCGTGTGGGCGACAATGTATATTTTGATGTCCATTCCTACGCGCCTTACGGCAAGCTGTCGGGCAACAAGGTCGATGAGCTTGAGGCGGGTGCGCGTTTAGAGATCAACACTGAAAAACGGCATCCCGCCGACTTTGCTTTATGGAAGTCAGACCCTCATCACATCATGAAGTGGGATACGCCGTTTGGCGAGCATGGCTTCCCTGGCTGGCATATCGAGTGCTCGGCGATGTCGCGGAAGTATCTGGGCGACCATTTTGATATTCACACGGGCGGCGAAGACAATGTTTTCCCGCACCACGAATGCGAAATTGCGCAGTCGGTTTGCGCGACCGAAACGCCCTTTGTGAATCTCTGGATGCACACAAAATTCTTGCAGGTTGATGGGGGCAAGATGTCTAAATCACTCGGCAATGTTTACTCGCTTGACGACCTGGCCGAGCGAGGCGCCTCAGCACTTGATTTCCGTTTTTTGATTTTGAGGGCGCATTACCGGGGCTCGGTAAATTTTACATTTGAAGCTTTGACGGCAGCTGTTGAGTCGCGTCGCAACTTGCACGACTTCCGTGGGCGTTTGTCCGCTGCAGCAGGTGACACTGAAGCGCCGGCGCTTGAATCGGGTGCTGTCTTTGAGGCTCAGCAGAGTTTCATGAGTGCGCTATGCGATGACCTAAATACATCTGCCGCGCTGGCGAGTATCTTCTCGTTACGCACTCACTTCTTGAAAGAGGGTTTGAGTGCCGCTGATGCGGCCGCTGCATTGCACTTCCTTGATCACACCGTTGATTCAATTCTTGGTATCTTCGGCAACACTACTGGCGACACAGATGAACTGCGTGACGGCGATGTTGAGGCCCTTTTGCTTGAGCGCACTCAGGCCCGCGCAGACAAGAATTGGGCGCGTGCGGATGCCATCCGTGATGAGCTGGCTAGTGCGAAAATTGTGCTGGAAGATGGCCCCGATGGCCTGCACTGGCACCGCGCTTAAGATTCGTCTTGCGTGTCGGGTTTAGGGCCGCGATACCAATCTTCGAGCCCACGCACCAAAATGTTGCGTGCTGATTTTTTACGGATGCGTGGCCGGCGGCTTTCTTCGGTGGGGCGCACATCTTGAAAAGGCACGGGTGGGTTGTCGAGATAGGTCGCGTTTAGGTCGCGAGTTTCTTCGTTTTTACCGAGTTTTTCGTACCAGTCTTTGCGCAAAACAGCTTTTTCGTCTTCGCTTAAATCACCTTCTTGCAAGAGGGCGTCGCGTAGGCGTTGCAGCAGCAAGGCTGTCGCAACGCTCAAGTTGTAAGACTGTGTGAAGCCAAGCATCGGCAGCATGACTTTGCGATCTGCCGCGTCAAGAATTTCATCGGAAACGCCGTCTGATTCGCGACCGACCACAATGGCGAGTTTGTCGGGAAGGGCTTCGTCATCGGATAGCCCAGCGCGATGGGGAGTGAGCGGTCGTGAATCGTTGTCGAGGCAGCTTGCCCAAATGGCCCAGCCATCTGCTCGTAAAGCCGCAAGACAAGCCGTGCTGTCAGCAAAACTGCGCAGGCTTAACCAGCGAAGAGAACCCTTGTTAATCGACCGCGCGCTGCGCCCTGTCTTGACGAGCCCGATTTCGTTGTCGATTGCCCAGACATGCTGAATGCCCATCGCTTCGGCTGTGCGGAAGACGGCCTGTAAATTCCAGTCGTCGCTGCAACGCTCAACGACGAGCAGCAAGCGCCCAGTGCGGCGTGCCAGAACCGCTTCTGCGCGGCGCAATCGACGAGGAGCGTCTTGCGCCAAGGGTTAAGCCTCGGTTTGAGGGCCTTGAGACTCGTCAGAATCAGAGTCGACTTCTGCGGGCTCACCCTTTTTAGCGTCGATCAATAGTTGCTCAATCAAAGCCACGCGCTCGGCACCGAGGTCGTATTGAAAGTCGAGCCGCGGCGCAGATCGGATGTCAATCTCATGAGCAATCTGCGTGCGCAAAAACCCCGCTGCATGATCGAGCATGTGCTGCGTTTTTGATCGCGCACCTGACTCAAGAGTCGTGTAGCGAATCTCGGCAATCGACAAATCTTGATTGATGTCGACGCCCGTAATCGTAACGAAAGACGCGCGAGGGTCTTTCATTTCGTAAATCAGCAAGTGGGAAATACGCTGCTGAATCGCTCTCGCGAGTTGCTTTCGGCGGCGGTCAGAGGCCATGGCTTGCTCTAAGAATTAGAGGCCGTGGCCTTTTCGCTCTTGTCGAGTGAAGCCAGCTGAGCGTCTTCGAGGGTACGCGCAATCTCGACCATTTCGATGGCTTCGATTGTGTCGCCCGCAAGAATTTCGCTGAAATCAACCAACTTGACACCACACTCGTTGCCCTCTTTGACTTCGCGGACATCGTCTTTGAAGTGGCGCAGAGAATCGACGGGTGTTTCGATGACGACTTTGCCATCGCGGATGACTCGTGCTCGGCAAGACCGTTTGATGAACCCACTCAAGACGCGAGAGCCAGCAATCGTGCCCCAACGGGATGAAGTGAAGACTTCAAGAACCTCAAGTTGACCGACAACCTTTTCAATCTTGTCAGGTGTGAGGAGGCCAGCAACGGCTTTTGCGACATCGTCGACAACATCGTAGATGACCTCGTATTGACGAATTTCAACGCCCACGCGCTCGGCCTCTTTGCGTGCCTTGCCCTCTGGCTTAACATTGAAAGCAATCACGATTGCGTCAGCTGTAGACGCCAGCTGAATGTCAGTCAAAGAAACACCGCCCACGCCTTGGTGGACTATCTCGACAATGACTTCATCGGAAGACATTTCTTTCAGCGTATTGACTAGAACCTCGGCTGAACCTTGGACATCAGTCTTGACGACGAAACGCAGCTTTTCAGTAACCGACTCGTCAAGTTTCTCGAACAAGTTGGAAAGAGTGACGCCGCCTTTGCTTGCGCGCTCAAGCTCAGTGCGATGCAGGAGTCGCTTTTCAGCAACGGCCTTGGCCGCTTTGAGGTCTTTGAGTGCGTAGAGCTTTTCGCCAATGGATGGCAAACTATCGAGACCCAAGACCTCGACAGGAGTGGACGGGCCCGCCTCTTTGCAAGGCTTGCCATTGTGGTCAAACAGCAAACGAATTTTGCCGAAAGTATGCCCGACCAAAACCACATCTTTAGGCTTGAGCGTGCCATCTTGAATCAGGACATGAGCCACTTTGCCCTTGCCTGTTTCGACCTTAGCCTCAAGTACGGTGCCGATTGCATCGCCTTTAGCATGAGCGGTGAGATTCATGACCTCGGCCTCAAGCAAGATGCGCTCAAGGAGGGCGTCGATGCCCTGTTTCTTAAGTGCACTGACTTCAACGATACCTGTTTCGCCACCCCAGTCTTCGGCTTGCAGGCCTTGGGTTGCGAGCTCAGCTTTAACCTTTTCAGGGTTTGCGCCCACAGTGTCGCATTTGTTGAGTGCGACGACTACAGGGGTTTTCGCCTCGCGTGCGTGGTTAATAGCCTCAAGAGTTTGCGGCTTGATGCCGTCGTCGGCCGCCACTACAAGCACAACAATGTCGGTCGTTTGTGCACCACGAGCACGCATCGCCGAGAAGGCAGCGTGACCAGGTGTATCAAGGATTGTTACTTCGCGGCCGTCAGCAAGCTCGGCAACATAAGCGCCAATATGCTGGGTGATACCGCCAGCTTCTTTTGCTGCAATACGCGTGGAGCGAATGGCGTCGATGAGGGAGGTCTTGCCGTGGTCAACATGACCCAAGAAAGCGATCACTGGTCGGCGAGGTTTGAGACTTGTCTCGTCGACCTGGTGTCGGCCGGCAAGAATCTCTTCCATGAGCTCAGCCTCGATGTCGGTCTCTTCTTTGATGCTGATGCCGATTTCATATTCGTCGGCGAGCAGCTCAAGAGTATCGCTATCGATGACTTGGTTGATCGTCGCCATAATGTCGAGATCAAACAACTGACGCAAAATATCGCCCGATGGGATACCTGTGGCGAGCGAGAAGCTCTTAACCGTAACAGGCATTTCAAGGACGACATCGCCTTTGCGATCAACCGTAGAAACATGTTTTGGACGGTGCTTTCCGCGCCGACGGTCTCGCTGGGCATCACGCTGCTTTGAGCGTTGGTCGCGGCGCCGAGCAGATTCGCGGTCGCGGATGTCTGTAAAAGTGCTGCCCTTTTTCTTGCCCGCAATTTGCGACTTGGCTAAACCAAGTGCCGCAAGATCAATCTTGCCAAGCTTGGTGGCCGATCTCTTCGCAGGTTTAGGAACAGGCCCTTTCGGATCTTTTGGCTTTGCAACCTTTTTGGCTTGGACGGTCTTCTCGCCAGGCTTTCCGGTTTGGGCCGGAGCGTCTGAAGGGGCTTTGGCAGCGGCTTCAGCTTTTGGCTCAGCAGGCGTTTCAGGGGCCGCAGTGACTTCCGTGACCACTTCAGCATTAACTTCATCGACATCGGTTACAGCGGCGACTTCATCGACATCGGTTACAGCGGCGAGTTCATTAGGCTTAACCTCAGCTTTGACTTCGGCGCTGTCTTCTGGAGTTTCAATCGTAGTGGTCTCAGCAGGAGGCTCAACTGCGATTTCGGGCTCAACGGCCTCAGGCTCTTCAATCTCAGCAGTCGGCACTTCCGCAATTTCTTCGGCAGGTGCCTCTTCATCCTTTTCGTCTTCTTCGGCGCTTGCGGCCTCAGTCGCAGTTGCGGCAGCAGTCATTAGCTCGTCCCAGCTCATGGCGTCGCCACTTGCTGCAGAATCACCAGACTTTTCGGCGACCGCGTCGGGGTCTTCGATGATGCCGCCTTGCATGAGGCGCATTTCAATGATGGGGATGTCCCACTCTTCAAGCGAGGCTTGATAGGAGGTGACGGGGAAGCCGATGCTGGCTAAATGCTTCACGAACTCGGCAGATTTAATGCCGTGTTTCTTTGCTAGCGTGTGGACCTTGATCTTGCTCAAGTGTTAGGCCTCCTGCTCAGGTTGTGGCTCAGGGGTGGATTCAACGACGGGGGTTTCAGGCTCGTCTTGCTCGACCAAATCATCGGTGCCGCCTTCATCGGCAAGCAGACCGGCTTCGTATTCAGCAGGAGTCTTGATGTCGAGGCTCCAGCCAACAATCTCAGAGGCGAGACGCACATTGCGACCGCCAACACCAATCGCTAGAGGCTTTTGGTCATCGGAGACGAGGACAAAACAGGAATTGTTGTCGACATCAGGAAAAACATGCTCAGGCTGAATTTCTTTTGCGGGCTTGAGTGAGTTGACGACCAACTGCTCAAGCGAATCGGACCACTCGATGATGTCGAGCCGCTCTTGGCCAAGCTCATCATTAATGTTGCGGATACGAGTGCCGCGCACGCCGAGACAGGCGCCAATGCAATCGACACGCTCGTCAAGAGAATAAACAGCAACTTTTGAGCGATAGCCTGGGTCGCGTGCAACTTTCATGACCTTGATGACGCCTTCGGCGATCTCAGGGATTTCAGTTTCGAAAAGCTGACGCACAAATTCAGGGTCTTTGCGGGAAACAATTGTGACCACGCGCGAGCCCTCTTTGCGGACCTCTTTAATCAAGACGCGCAAACGGTCGCCATTATGGAGGCGCTCAGAATGCACGCGCTCGCTGCGGGGGAGGAGTGCCTCGGCGCGGTTGCTGAGTTGGACGATGACATTGGGACCCTCAAGTTTGTGAACTCGTGCGGATACCACTTTGCCAACTTGATCAGCAAACTCTTCGTAAACCTTGTCGCGCTCGGCCTCGCGGATTTTTTGCAGGAAAACCTGCTTAACCGTTTGAGCCGCTATGCGCCCCAAAGCCTCGGCGGAAGGCATTTCCATTTCGCCGGTGGGCCCTTGCATGAAGATTTGACCACTCTTGCGATCAATGGTGATGTCGAAGCCTTCTTCAACGCCCATCTTTTTACGCGTGGCCATACTGAGGGCTTCCTCGAGGGCGTGAAAGAGGATGTCACGCTCAACATTACGCTCGCGCTGGATCATGTCGATCATGCGCAGTACATCTTGTTTTTTCAGCATTTTTTTATTTTGGGTCGAATCGGTTGAGGAAGATTTCGGCGGAAAAAAAGGCGCAGAGCTAAAACTCTACACCTTAGGTCTCTGCGTCTTGCGCAGGGCTCCGTCGAAAAGAACTGTCTGTTGCCACCCATTCACAGGCCGAGGCTTGCGTTTGGGGGGCATATGATAACACTTAATCCTGTAACGGCAAGCGATTCCAAGGGGTGAATTCTCCAAGGAATGCCTTAGAATCATGGCGTGACTGATTCTTCCTCGCCTGAAACGCCCGAACCCCAAATCTTGTGGGTGAATGGCCAATCCCGCCCATGGCGTGAAGGTCAAACTTTGGCGCATTTACTCAACGAAATGGCGGTCTCCATGGTGGGGGCGGCAGTCGAGCGCAACGAGGAAGTCATCCGCCGGGGTCAGCATGAGACTTGTGTTTTGCAAGCTGGTGATCGGCTTGAGATCGTCCGACTCGTGGGCGGCGGTTGAGAGCGTGTTCCGTAACTACTGTAAATAAAATGACTTCCATCATTCCTCAAGACGAGCCGCTTTGTGTCGGCGAGTATTCTTTTCAGTCTAGGCTTCTGCTGGGTACCGGGAAATATGCAAATTATGGGCTCATGCGCGATGCGCTTGAGGTTTCAGGCACCGAATGCGTGACCGTTGCTGTGCGCCGCATCCCGACAGAAGAGCCGGCTGGCCAGCGATTCATGGATTTTATCGACCTCGATCGCTACACCATTTTGCCCAACACTGCTGGCTGCTTTGATGCCGAGACGGCGTTGCGCACTTCAAGATTGGCCCGCGAAATGCTGGGCACTGATTTGATCAAACTCGAGGTTCTAGGTGACAAAAAGACCTTGCTCCCTGACCCCGTCGATACGCTCCATGCGTGCGAAGTCCTTGTAAAAGAAGGGTTTACGGTGATGGTTTATACAAGTGACGACTACCGTCAGGCCATCCGCCTTCAAGAAGCGGGTGCGGCAGCCGTGATGCCCCTCGGCTCACCGATTGGCAGTGGGCTGGGCATTCTTAACCCACATCTTATTGGCATGATCATCGAAGATTTGACCGTCCCCGTTGTGGTTGATGCTGGGGTCGGCGGTGCCAGCGATGTCGCCGTTGCCATGGAATTAGGCGCGCATGGTGTTTTGATGAATACGGCCGTGGCGCATGCCAACGACCCCATTCGCATGGCTCGCGCGGTACGAGATGCCTGTTCGGCGGGCCGCGACAGCTTTTTGTCGGGGCGCATCCCCAAACGGGCATATGCATCGGCCTCTTCGCCAATGACAGGCATCCTTGGGGAATAGCGGTTGAGCCGAGTTTCGTTTGACCCCGCGCGGCTTCGCGGCCTTGATTTTGTCCTGGCCGCTTTATTTGCTGTCTTGACTCTTTGGGTTTCTCAAGAGGGTTTGCTTCTTCTAGATTTCCAAGAAGAGGTTCTTAGCGCAGCTCACCCGATTTCGTTGCTGGCGTTGTTGCTATCACTACTTCCACCGGTCGTTTATTTGGCATGGCGCGGCGGCAGAGTGCAATTCGAATTGCCGCAAAAAAAGATGGCTTGGGTCTTGAAGCAATATTTGTTTTTCCTGCCTGTTTTTGGGCTCGTGAGTGTGCTCAATCTTGTTATCTTGCGGTTTTTCGAATTGAGCCCTTTTCAAGAAATAATTTATGGTTTTGCGGGTGTGCAATCTGCACTCCTCCCTTTTACTTTAATCTTTGTTTTATTCTTCATTCCTTTTTTTGAAGAGATTCTATTTCGAGGCTACCTTTTCGGATGGCTAGCGAGCCGACCCGATTACGGCCCCAAGCGTGCCATCGTTTTTTCGGCTTTGGTCTTTGCGCTCGCTCATGAGCCACAAGCATGGCTTTTGATGGCTTTGTTTGGAGCTCTGCTTGGCTGGGTGCGCTGGCAAAGTGGCTCTTTAAGAGGTGTCATCATGCTGCATGTCTTACATAATTCTTTAGCGGCCATCACAACTTATGGCTACATCTGGATGGTCAATCAATCATGAATTCTGAACCTGAATTATTCCCTACTCCTTGCCGTGGTTTAATGCGTCGAGTTTCCTGTGGTGCTTACATTGCCTCGACTGCTGTCGTTTGCGGCGCTGTCGCCTTAGGAGACGAGGTTACGGTCTGGTTCCAAGCGGTTATTCGTGGTGATGATGCGCCCATTTCGATTGGCGCGCAGACTAACATCCAAGACGGCTGCGTGGTTCATTGCGATGCTGGTGTGGCTCTCGAAATTGGTGCGCGATGCACGATTGGTCATGGTGCGATTGTTCACGGAGCTAAAATTGGCGATGATGTCTTGATTGGTATGGGCGCAACTTTGCTTGGTGGTAGCATCATCGGAGACGGTGCCGTTGTCGCAGCTGGCTCGGTCGTCCGCCAAGGCATGGAAGTGCCACCCAATATGTTGGTCGCGGGTGTCCCAGCCAAAATCATGCGTGAGGTGAGTGACAAAGAGCGAGCCTTTATGGCTTATGCCGTGCCACATTACATTGAAACGGCTGAGGGCTATTTGCCTGAAGATAGTTAATCTGATTAACCAGAAGCCGCTTAAGCTGATTGGCTCGAAAAAGCCTCTAATTGGCTAATTAAGACCGAAATTACATCTGCTCGACCGGTGTCATTGAGGCACTCATGGCGTCGATTGGGCCAGCAAGTGAGCGAGCTATGATGAATGCTCGGCCAGGCATCCACCAAAGTGCGGAAGCTGCTGATGTCGACAAAGGCCTCGTCAGCACCATGGAATAGCCAGAGAGGCACAGTCGATTGCCGAGCCATTTCGAATTGCTTTTCTTGCACGAGCAGCAGTTCAGTAAACCATCGCGGTGTGACCGTATGAAAGACAAGTGGGTCAGCAAGGTAGGCGGCTACAACTTCTCGATCGGCGGTGATTTGGTCAGAATCAAGTTCATTGCCCATGCGCAAATCAGGCCAGAGCTTAGACAGGAAACTCGCTGCTCCTGTTTTCCAGGCGGGGGCCTTTACACCAACACGCAGCGCAGGAGACGAAAGCACTAGACCACTTACGCTACCACCATGAACGCTTAAAAAGTTCAAAGCAACCATGCCGCCCATGGAGTGCCCAAGAAGCACAAATCGCCCACTAGGAATCAAGCTTGCAACGGCCTTTGCATCCGCCACATAGTCAGCCCAATGACGGATGGCACCCCGCTTGCCGCCACTCTTGCCATGCCCGCGCAAATCTCCTGCTGTCACCGCCCATCCCGCGGCGACCAAATCGGATGCCGTTTCTTGATATCGTGCCGCATGCTCTCCAAGGCCATGAATGACGAGCAACTCGCCACGAGGCTCACCTTGCGGTTGCCAGCGCAAAGCATGAATGTGCGTGCCATCCGCACTTTTGAGAGAGTGAGTCGTGGGTTGTGCCATGATTATCGTTGTCGATTGATGTGATACCGCTCAAGCGCGTGTCGATAGCGCAGAGGTAAATCGCTCGCCGCCGCACCTTGCAAAGTTTGCTGCAATCGCGGAGGTAACTGCCCCCAGCCGCTTCCCGCAGGAGGTGTCGTAAAGAGCGCAGCCGCTTGCTGAGAGCCCTCGCCTTTTGCGTCTGGATTCTCTTCCCCGCCAGAATTCTTTGGCTTGGGGCGGTCGGCAGGCTCATTCCCATCTGGGATGTCTTCAGGTTTTGTCTTGCTCTGACTCGGTTTTGACTGGCTGGAACCACCGCCGCCTTCAGATTCAGGAAGCTTGGCCAGGAGCTCGTCCATGCTCTCGACGAGAGCGTTTGCCAAAGATAATTGCGCCTCACGGTTGGGCTCTTCTGCATCGATTTCTTTGACGGCATTCAAGAAATCGGTGCGCACTTTTTCGACGGCCTTTTGGACTTCTTCCATTACATCAGGTTTGGCCTCTTGTGGTGGGGCTTCTTGAAAAATAGGAAGCACCGCGAGTAAGCAAATCGTTAATAAATAAATCATGCGTCGTCTTCTTTGGCCTCATCTTCTTGGAGGGCTTGAATCATGTCTTCAAAAGTTTGGCGCAATTCGCGCTGTCGTTCAAGCAGCCATTTCCAGTCGTCTGGCTTGGCGTTGGCCATTTGTTCGGTTAGCTCAATTTGCATGCGTTTGAGCAACTCAACCTCAACAGAAAATTGCACTAGAGGGCTCTCAGGTGGTTCGCCGTCGCCTTCGCCTTCAGGAGATTCAGCTTTTGGTCGCTTTCGATCGGCCTCAGTCAGGAAGGCGTCAATGATGTTTTCCCATCTTTCAGAAAGTGCCGCGGCAAGCGATAAGGAGGAATCACTGACTTCATGGGAAGGCGGTGCGAGTTGCTGCGCGAGCCGCTTGTGGTCTTGCCGCAAGGTTTTGATCAGGAAGGGGAAGAGAGCTGAGCCACTATCTGCAATTTGAAACATCAGGGCTTTGGCTTCTTTTTCAATCGCGAATTCTCCCTCAGAACCTTCACGGAGGCTCATGCGCTCACGCCGTGTCAGCGCATTCGATTTTTGCGCCATCTCAACCATCATTTCACGGACGACTTCATGTCGTGCTAAAAACTCAGCGCTAGCTTTCGCGACATCGAGTAACTCTTGACGCTCCATTTCTTTCTGATGGGCGTCGGCCTCGGCCGCGGCTTCTTTCGCGGCATCTTCTAGCTCATCAAGTGCCTCTTGCTGCTTCCCTTCGGCCTTTTCGAGATTATTTTCTAAGAGGGCATCTGCAGCTTCAGCCGCTTTTTCACCCGCCATTTTCTCTGAATCATTTTCAGATTCCTGAATACGATCGGCAAGCTCTTTTTGTGCTTCGGCTAGTTGTTGGACATCTTCTTTAGCAAGCTCAGGAGGCGCGTCTTTCGCAATCTGCGATTGAGTTTCATGCAAAAGTTCTTTTTGCTCTTTTGCTAATTCGGCAAGGCTCTCAGCATGCTCTTGCGCTTTTTCAAGAGCATCTTGTGCTTGCTGCCGCGTTTCTTCTCGGATGAGGAAGTCAAGCAAATCGCGTAGAGCTGCCAGAGCGATGGCCTGTTGCTCTGCTGCTACGCCAGGGCGTTGGGCCGTGAGCTCTTGTGCAATCCCGTCGAGTGCCTGAGCGAGGTCGCCGGTCTCTTGAGCTTGCTCAAGCCGCAAGCGCGCTTCGGCCAAATGCGTCGCACGATTCAAGTCGCCCTCTTGAGTCGCGCGTAATTCTAAGCGTTTGAAAACACCGCCCAATCGTCGTACTTGCTCTGCCGTGCGGCGCTGTTGTCGCGCAAGCCGATTCAACTCACCGTCTTCTTGCAGGATGTGCAATAACGGTTGCGCCGAAGCAGGCTCGTCAGCGGCGGATGCCATCCCGATAAGGAGGAGGAGAGAAATCATCATCTATGTTCTAACGCCCGCTGGCCTCTTGCGTGCGGATGAGAATGTTTTGCTGGCGTTGCACAAGCTCGCGTAGCAAATCAATGGCACCCTGAAAATCTTCCCAGGCGAGTAATGTTTCTAGGATGGCTTCTAGGCCGCCGCGCCATTGTGCTTGAGGCTGCTGCCGCAAATCTACAAGCGCCAAAACGATTTCAGCCAACATCCCAGAACGCCCACCTGGTCGTGTAACGGAAGAAGCGAGAGCTTGCCCAACCGCCCCAGGTGCAGGCGCGCCGATGCGCAGCAAATCAGCCAATAGAGTGCGTGTGGGGGCAACAAGTGGGTCAATGGGCGTAAACACGCGCTCAACAAAAAGAGACTCGGATTGCGCGATGATTGTGTCAAATTGCCGAGAAAGTCGCCGCCATTCTTTTCGCGCCTCGGAGTCTGGCAAGTTTTCTTCAAGCGCACGAGAAATTTCAAGCGCGCCTTCGAGGGCGACTCGAATATGACTCATGCGGCTCGCAAAATGTCGTTCGTAGCTTTCTGGCGTTTGCAGATTCCAGAATGGCGAAGTCGTTTTGCTGTAGGCCGAATCAGAATCTAACTCAGCTCGAGGCGCAGAATCACGCGCCGAAAGTTGCAGCCGCAAAGTCATGGTTTCTTGACTCAAAACGGGTTGCGCTAGGAAAATCGTGCCTTCTCGATTTTGACCACCCGCACTTTCCGCCGTGGATAGGGGAAGCAGGTCGATCGAAATGGCAGCAGGGGCTTCACCCAAACTTTGCAGATGAACCTCAGTCAGGCGGCGGTCATCGCGCACCTGCATCACGAGCGGGATTTCACCACCAGGCACCAAAGACCAATCAGTCGGAGGGTATAAAAAACGCACCAATGGTGGGCGATCGGGGATGACTTCCCAGGTGAGAGAAGCTGCGCGCGGATCTCGGAAATCATGGTCTCCTTGCACGGCGATGTCGAGTTGCCCCGGCTCGTTCAAGGTAAAGCTGTGCGAAAGCCAACCCTCGCTGTCAGGAGGAATTGGGCTCGTCATTTCACCTTGCACCACCCAAGTCTGCGAGCCACTTGGGCTCGTGCGGAAACGAATCTCACAGGTGCTACCTGCTGGTGCGCGAATCGCATGAGAATGCCCCGAAAACGCAGGCTCTTCCGTATAAGTCGGGGGTGTTACCGCCCAGCTCCAGTCAAGAACACGCGGAGCTTCGACGGGGCTCAAAATAAGCATGGGAAGCCCATCGTCATCGTCTCCGCCCGCAAAAGAGATCTGCATCGACTCATGAATCGGTGCCAGTCGCAATCGAAACAAGCCACCACCAGAGCCTCGCATGGGCCGCGGGCGTTTCAAACCCCGCAGATTAATCCGCTCAGGGATGACACCCTCGGCGCGAATACGAATCAAGGGTTCGCTTCCGGCAGGGAGGCTCAGGCGAAACTGCCCAGGCAAGCCCTCAACAGGCATGAGAGGCTCTTCTTGACCCTGGATATGCACAGCTAAGAGGCGCAAAGTCGTTGCAGAAGGCCATGGCGTTTCGCCACCAGTAAATCGATTCAAGAAGATTGAGCCTTCGCTCGGAGCCATCACGGCGCTCAGGATGAAGGCCGCCATCGAGGCAAAACCAAGCCAAAGACTTCTGCGCGCGCGGCGCATTTGTACGGCCCGCCGAGGTGCCACATCTGGAGCAATAGAATTGGCTTGCTGTGTCGCTGCCGCCACCAAATCTGGGGATGCATTGCCGACACAATTTGCAAAGTCAACGGCCGTAGAAAAACAATCTTGCAGCTCGGGGTGAGTGCGCTCATAACGCCGGGCCAAATCTGATTGCGACGGCCTCTTGCGAAGTGGCAACCACAAAAAACGGTAGGTCAGTCGGCTTCCCCAAAGGAAAGCGGCAAAGAGCAAAAGCAGGCGCACGACCTTGGGTAAAACGAGTAAACGATCTAAGGCGTAAAGTGCCAGAATTAGCCCGACCCAAAGACTCAATGACTTCCCGATGCCCATCCAGAGACGGCGCGCTAACTCACGCCTCTCAAGAGCGGCGAGTGCGCGGCGCAGGGCCTTGGGTAGATTGGGGCGAGATGCGCTCATCTTTGGAAAATGGGTAAGTACTCTTTTGGAATCTGCAAAATCAAGCAGGCCATTGCAGTGCCGAAAACTTTGCCGGGGCCAATGCGATTGGGCCAAACGCCGTGCTCGTCTTGCATGTTGAGCAAAGTGCGGCTGATGCCATCCATGTAGTTGCGGTAGCGTTGCCCGCCCGTCATGTGAAATGCCTGCACCGCGTAGTAATGGCCATAATAGAAGCTGTAATGGCCACCTGTGCGCAGACCCCAATCAAGGTTGAAAGAAGCGGCTTCGTCTTCGAGGAAAAGCAACGCCTTGTCTGCGTCACGGTCTGCGTAGACACCAGAGTGATGCAAGACCGCCACGCCTGCGGCCGTCAACGCCCAAGAGGAGCGGGATCGCCAATCGGGTTGATAGCGGAAAGAGCCAGGGCGACTCCATCGACGACTCGCGGATGGGTCATCGTCGCGGACGGCGCTGTCGTGTACATATTGAACGGCGCGGTCAATGGTCGCGTGAGGTACGCTGAGACCGATGTTGCGGGCCGCTCGCAAAGCCATGACTTGGCATGCGGCAACGGACATATCGGCGTCATCGACATGGGGTTGGTATCTCCAGCCGCCTTCTTTGTTTTGACTGGACACGATGAGATTGACCGCGCGCTGCAGAGTCGCACGCAAGTCAGGTCGTTCAACCATGCCGTAAGCCTCGGCTAGGAAGAGGGTGGCGAATGCGTGGGAATACATCCGGGTTTCATTTGCTGTGAGGTAGCCGTCTTCGCGGGAATGACTTAATACAAAATCAAGCGCACCTGAAACGACCTTGCCGTAGGGGCCACGGCCTGGAGTGTGCCCGCCTGCTAAGAAGGCCATACCGACGATGGCTGTGACCCCCAGATGCTTGGCATTGTCGTTCCAGCTGCGATAACCCTCTTCGAGTTTGTAGCCCACATCGGCGCGGAACGAGCCATCGGCCTGCTGCTGCCCCGCGAGCCATGCCAGCCCACGATTGGCCGCTTGCAAACCCTCTTGCAAGAATGCATCTTGGGCAGAAGTCACCACATCAACGGCGGGCGCTGGGCCTTGAAGCCCATCTGATTGGGGCAGGCTCGACGGCAACGCAGCTACTTGAAAAAGTAGAGTGAGTGCAAGTGAAGGGAGTAGGGTCAACATCAAAAGAAAAGGCAAAGGGTCGAGCCGTCAAGAAGTAGTACGCGCTGACCAACGATACGGACGCGCCGTGGTCGTTCTGGTGTGAGCTCAGGAGAAGTGTCCCATTGACTTAAAAGGAGACCCTTTGCGTCAAGACGCAGGAGATGAAGCTGTGAAGTCGGGTTGCGAGTGGGCAGGGTGCAGGGGACGCTGACAAGCCATCCGTCGGAAAGTGGATACACGCGGAAACGGTCGAGTAACAATTGTGCAAAAGGTAAGCCTGACAAGGAAACCGATTGGATGCGTTTGATGCGTTGAGCCCCTAATTCAAATAGCTCTAAACGAGTCGAGCCATCTTGCTCAGGAATCACCGAAAAAAGATGCTCGCCAAGGTCGCGGACGCCATGGTGCACACTCGCGCGCAATTGCGGAAAGGCGCGGCGTGGTTCTTGGAATGAGACAACCTGAGGATGCTGGTTTTGCGAAGGCCACCAAGAAAGCGCAGGCGACGGCGTGCTGCCCGTGCCTGGCACGAGTGGCTGATGAAGCCAGCCGCCACCATGACCAGCTGGAAAAGGCAGAGCTTGCGTCATGCCGTTTGGTGGAAAACTGCGGGAATGCTCAACTTGTACAAAGTGAATCTCGCCGTCTTGCGGCAGGAGCAAGCCTGAGTCGCGAACTGAAATCGCGGCCAATTCATAGGCTGCTGGCGCAAATGGAAGAGGCAGGAAGGCATCTTTGAGCACACCATGCAAATCAATGCGTTGAGCTTTGGGCAGGCGACTGGCGAGCAAAAACAAAAAACGCCCATCTTGGATACGGCGCAAATGTGTGTTTTTATTGAGGTGCAGCTCTCTTTTCATCCAGAGGTGACCGCTCGACAGCTCGCGGATTTCTAGGACGATCTCTTGGTTTTCGTCTAGCGTAAAGAAGGCGCACAACTTGCCGAGAGAGATGGGCGGCATCGCAAAATGAATCGGGTTTGGTAGCGTCGTTACGCGTACAGAATGGTCGAAGCCAAAATGTACGAGTCGCGAGGGGGTGAAAAAGAGTTGGCCGTCTGAGGTGGGTAGATGAGTGAGCTTTTGTTGCGGAAGTTGCTGCAGAAGTGATTCGGGCAAACTAGGACCCCTAGGCTTGAGCTCTGGCTCCGTGAACCATTGACCGTGGTCGTCAGGAGAGCTTCCGAACCATTGTGGGCCAGTCGCGCTTTGCATGAGTGCGCGGATGTCATTGTTGTGCAAACGCAATGCAAGCAGGTCGTCTGCTGGGAGCGTGAAGGTCTCTTGAGCCGCAAGAATCGGCGGCAGTTCAGGCAAGGAATGAGCTTCTGCGAAGATATCGCCTTGGAAGGAACGCATCATGGAAGCCCAAACTTTAGGAGACAAATCACGCACTGCCCGCGCACTCAAAAGATCAGCAAGTTGCCCATCTTGAAGGTCAAGGGCCAGTCGCTCTTGCAGGGTCTTTGCGACAACCTGAGTTTGCCCATAAGCTCTCAGGAAACCTTCAGAAATCTCGATTTGGCTTAAAAGTGCTGTTTGCGCCTCGTTTTCGTGGGTTTGGAGTAAAGTGCCTGCGCCACCCCTTTGAGTGCTAAGAGTTGCACTCAGTCGCTCTTGAGCCCATGCATGGTGCGCTTGCGCCGAATCAAGTTGCAACATTTTGACGAGGGCGACCCGCGCCTTTTCGGGCTGATTCATGGCGATTGATTGAATCACTTTCGCTTGCGCAACGCGGGCGGCATCAGGGGGGCTTCCGTCTAAGAGCCGCACTGCTTTTTCAAAGGCATCGGATTGAGGGGCTCGCGTAAGAAGGGCTTGGAGCACGATGCGAGCCGATTTCTTGTCGACCAAAGCCGCATCAAAATGCGAAATGGCTTGTGCCGTTTCGCCAAGCGCAGAGGCCACTCTCCCTGCAACTAAATGCCAAACGCTGCTCATGGGTTGGACTTGGAAATGGGGTTGCGATTGATACGCTGAATCAAGAGCTTCTTGGAATTGGCGTACCCAAAGTTGAGTCACGCTCGAAAAATCAAAATCGACAAAGAGAGTTAGCAGTGAGGGCCATGCAAGAGCGCCTCGTTCTGCACTTTTGAGTGCCGCCAGTAAATCACGGTTTGATTTTAAGACATCAAAGCCATTGGAGCGAAGCGCAACGAGATGCCCATCAAGGGCCTGGAAATCACCTAGCGATTGAGTCTCGCTAGAGTGAGGATGCGTGAAGCCTTGCTCGCCAGTTGTCGCATGGAAAGACTGCAAACCAATGGGGCTATTGGCCGCGATGCGCCCGCGCGAAAGGAAACCACCTCTGATGGCATCGAAGCGCCAGTAATGATCAAAAAGAGTCGGGGATGTCCAGCTCTGGCCCTGAAAGCCATCTTTAGAAAGAAAACCAGCTTGCGGCCCTGAGAACCAAATGCCATGCGGGCTAGCACCGAGCAGCTGTCGAATGAAGCGATCATCTGTTATGGCGGACCATGTTTTTTGGACGCCACCAGTCTTGGGGTCGAGTGAAAAAACTTCTTTTGCATCGGTGGGGGCAAACACAATCGAATCTTTGCCCAAGGCGGGTGGCTCAAGAGTGAATGACACCGCGCGATCGGATTCTCTGCCACTTTGATAAGTGCGCAACGGCGTGCGTGGGTAAGTGCGCGTCCAGAGAGAGGTGCCTGTGGCTGCATCAACGGCACTCACGGCGCCAAGGCCACTCAAGAGATAAACAGTCTGCTCTTTTGCAACAGGAGGTGGGCAGGCCAACTCAAGCAAAATGTTGCCAAATAGGTTGGTCTCTTTGACGCCGCTGACAAGGAATGTTTTCCAGAGCTCGCGGCCCGTGTGCAGATCGAGAGCGAGCAAAGAAACATCAAGCGTGCCGACAGCGTTGTATACGGGCAGGAAAACACGGCCGTCGAGAACGGCAGGCGGCCCTGCGACAAGGGCGCGAGCCTCAGAAGAAAGTTGCGGTTTGCCGTCGGATGTCATCCAGGGCACTTTTTGCACCCAGAGCAAATCGCCCGTTTGCGCATCAAAGGCATAAAGGCGGCGCGCGGGCAAACTACGACGCACCGAAATGTCGCGGCGGAAGTCATCTTTGCGGCCTAATGCAAAAGCCTCTTGCAGGACGATAAGTAGCACACCTTCGGAAAGAACGGGCGTGTGGAGGAAGTCACTGTCAACCGCACTAAAAAGAGAATCGAGCTGATCCGTTTGTAAGGCCTTCCAGCTTTCGGGGGCTTGAAATTGCCATATCTTTTGGCCCGTTGCGAGTGAGAGCGCGGCACACTCGACCCCGTCGCTTGCCCACACAAAGCCATCTCGACTTAAAACTCGGTGGTGGCGTGCTTGCCCCAGCCAGTTGGATTGGAAGTGGAAAGACCAGGCCGGGCTCAAGTCTTTTGCCCATACCATGGGTAGTTTTGGGTCTTGCCCATGCTGAACAAATGGCGTGGCGTAAAAAGTGGAGTCGTCAAGATTGCGCCAAGTAACGGGCCAATCCTGGGGAGCCGAGCCCGCCTCGACAGAACCGCGATCTAAGGCAAGTTCTCGCCAAAGTCGCTTAGCGCGTTGGGCGGCTTCGGTGGCAGGGAATTGCCGAACCACGCGCGCGAGTGCGCCTCGGTGTGGAGGTCGTAGAGCGCTGGACAAAGCCTCACGAGCTTGAGCTTCCGTAAAAGGCGAGGGCAAAAAACGAGATGGCTCAGCCTCGGAGTGAGCGCCAACCCATTTGAGGAGGCGTTGCTGTGCCGTGTGCGCGGCTCCGATGTGCAGGGCAGGGTCACTGCCTTGGATGACGGAAGTCGGGTTGGCCTGCGCGACTTGGCGTAAAAGGCTTAGAGCCGTTTCGATTTCGCCTTGCTCGAAAAGCAAATCAGCATCTTGTAAGAGTTCAGCCAACTTGTGGTCGACTGGCAGGCTGACTGCTCCTTGCGCAGTGAGGCCGGGAGTGAAGCAAAGAGGCAGTACTAGGGCAAGTGCGGCCCATGAGGCGCTGCGCGATATTGAGGAAAAGCTCAACATAAATCCCACCGACGCCGAAGCGCCCATTCGAGAGTCGCGAGGAGTAGGAAGACAAACAACAACGGCCATGGAGAAGGCGGCGAGTCTTCTCGTGAAGTCACATGTTGAATGCGCTCTTTGCCGTCTAGGCGCAGTAAGAGCGCGTCGGCTTGAGCGAGAGTCACCGAAGTGCCGCCCGTGATTTGACTCAACTCTTGCAATGCCGCCGCATGGAGAGCGGTGTTGTGGTTTTCGAGAGAGGTCAAGGTCGCCGTGTAGGCCGCGCTAGCTAGAGTCTCGCCGCTTGGAGTTTGGTTGAGCGTTAAGCGAAGTGACTGAGGGCCAGGGGTCATGATGCGAAGCTGGCCGCGGAATACACCTGGGTCGTCAAGAACAGGCTGCAAGAGCAGTGCTTCAAGGTCGTCGTGAAAAACAGGTATGCCGTCTGGCGCTTGCAAGGGCTCCCAGGAGGGGTCAAGTAAACGGGCCTCAACGGTTAGGAAACTGCCAACCTCTGGTTCTTGAGTGTCAACTTGAAGTTGCGCGCGGCCATCTGTGCCGCGTAAACGAGTTGAAGCCAAATGCCGAATGGCCGACCTCCAGAAACGCTCTAGTTGCCGCTCGCCTTGAGGGAAACGCCAGCGCCAAGTTTCGTCGACACCGAGCCATCCGACCCATCCGTCAGGCACGCGATGGCTGGCGGCGACTGGGATTTCTTTACCCATCGCATCCGTGCGCACGAGCCAGGATCGCGCGCCTGGTCGAAGTGCGCCAGACGGAGCCGCCCACCAAAGAGGGGCCTGTTCACCCCAGATTTGCCGAGTCTGTTCAGGGTCAAGTGCGAGAGATGAAACAGGGTGGGGGATGCCTGCGGCTGCGGGTTGGGCTCGGAAGGGGGCCGTGGGCGCAGGGTGTCCATCGAGCTGAATGGGGAGCAAATCGCCCAATGCGCCCGTTTGGAGAGCGGTTGAGCCAGCGCCCGGGCCCGCTAAGAAGAGAAGGCCCCCGCCCTTTTTGACGAAAGTTTCGACCGCACTCAGAAATCGCTCTCCGTCGGCAGGGTCAGCCGAGAGAGTTTCGGGGTGGGCGTCGCCGAGTAGGATGACATCCCAGTGGTCGAGAAGATTTGTGGCTTCGGTGGGAAGGCGAGTGAGAGGGGTCAGGCCAGAGGTGCACTCTTGGGGGAAATCACGCGATGCTGAGGACAGCCAGATGTGCGTGTCGAGGTTGCGGTTTGCGCGCAGCAGGCGGTTTTTGAGATAGCGGTATTCCCAGCGTGGGTTGCCTTCGACATATAAGACACGGATGCGAATTGCCTGCGGGTCAATGGCGACGGAGACGATGTTGTCGGCAAGCGCGGTTTCTTTTGCAGCTGGGGTTACTTTTGCCAACCAAACGCGCGCGCCTGCTTCCAGAACTCGCGCTTGCAGATGAACAAGCGTGCCGCTGGCGTTTGGGGTGGGTAGGGTCGTCGAGTCGAGGACACGCCCGTTTTCGTCGAGCAACTGCACCTGGGCTTGAGTCGGAAGAGCTTCGCCACGCGCACGCAGACGGAATGTCATTTGCGCATCGTCATCGACAAGTAATCGCCCTGGGAGTCGCACAGGCTCAAGTGTGAAATCAGGCGCCGCTTGGCTCTGCCCAATCGCCACAGAATGGACACGGATGCCTTCCGCGGCAAGCCGGGCAGCCATGGGTGTAAGCTCAGTGCCGCTGTTGCTGCGCCCATCACTTAGCAAAACAACATCTGGTTGGCTGCGACCTCGGAATTCAGTGAGCATCGAATCAAGAGCTTGGCCGATACTGGTTGCCGTGCCTTTACCCGTGAGTGCGCTGCCATTAAGTGGCATGGCTTGGAAGTCGTCTGCGAAACGATAAGCCGAGAGGTCGTAACGCTCGGCAAGTGTGCTTTGCCAGGAAGAGGCAAGGAGTTGTTTCAGAGCGGACAGGCGGGTTTGGCCCTCGACATCGGCGCGGTGCATGGATGCCGAATCATCAGCCAGGATGGCGAGTGGCGCGGGCTCGTCTTGGGTTGTGCTGTGCCGCCAGTGTGGCCCAAGAATCAGGATGGCTACGAGAGCAAGAAGAGCCAATCTCAGCCCAATTAAGACACGCCTCGCACCCAAACTTGGGTGGGGCAGGCGATAGGCCGCAAAAGCAAAGAGCGCAAGAGTCGGTAAAACCAGCAACGCCATGACCCAAGCTGGCGGGGAAAGATAGAAGAGCAGCTCGGTCATGCAGCCCTCCTGGCGTCAATGCGGTAGGCAACGAGGCTCTCAAAAAGGAGTATGGCAAGCAAAGCGCTAAACCACGGCCAAGGGTGCGGCGCGTTGGATTGAGTCGTTGAGTGCAGTTGCGCCTCGCGCCCGGGCAAGACTGAGTTGGCGGTTGGCACGAGTGCGGATGACTGTGGAATCAGTGCTTGCAGTCGCTCGGGAGCAGCCATCCGCAAATCGCTTTCTGAGCTGGGGGGATGCACAGCAAACAAATCGTTTTGCTTGAGCGTGTCGCCATTTGGTAAAAAGCGCGTGGACTCAAAACGCCAAATGCCGGCTTGGGTCGCTCGGACGGCGCGCGGGCTTTGCCAATCAAGTTGCAAACCATCGGGTGAGACCAGTTGCCCTTGGCTTTGTTTTGTCTCGCTGAGCGGCAGGACGGCTGGAATCGTTAATGCCCTCTGGATGTTGTCGCGCGGCCCAAGATAACGCAGAAGGTCATGCACGAATGGCAGTGTGCCGCTCGGGATTTCTTCCATACGATTCCATTCTGGATATGGAAGAGCCGCTAAAACCGAAAACTTGTTGAATTCGAGGAATGCGGGCGAGCCGTCTTCGAAGGCCAAAGGGCTATTCCAACTAGGTGCGGAAATGATTCGAAACGCCCTGTGTGGAACTTCTGTGAGCAAAGGAAGCCAACGCTCGTCTTGAAAAAATCGAAGCGCGGGGTGTTGGTCGTCGCGAATGTGCAAGCGAGTCGATGAGCCATCGCTCTGTGGCCGAATGCCCTGAAAATCAATCGGCGGGAGGCCCAACTCTGCGGCAAGCCCCTCGAGTGTTGTCGCTGTTTGCCCGGCAAGCTGAGGGCCGGCAAGCACAAGCAGCTGGCCATCGTTTTGCATATATTTCAACAGCGCGTCGGCCGCTAGCGCAGGGATCTGCCGTGGGTCAGCCAAGATGCAAATGTCAATGCCCTGCAGATCAATTGCCGACAATTCGGAAGGAGATTGCGTCAGCGTCTGCCAAGGAGATTGCGGGTCATCAAGCCCTAAATAGCGTAAGAAGGCCGCTGCGGGCAGATTGCTTTGTTGACTGGCAGAGTCTTGCACAAACAAAATTTGAGGCCGTGGCTCAACCACTAATACGAGAGAGCGAGTGTCATCGCCTCGAAGCTCGTCAGTCGGGATGTGCGCCGTAAGCCGATGTTGCCCCGCACTTGGCGCCACGATGGGCACAAGCCACGAACTCTCGGAGCCCGGTGCGAGTGCAAGCGTATGGCGAGCAATCGGTGAGTCGTTGAGGAGTAGAGTGATTTCGCGCGAGGTTTCGCTCTCGCCATAATTACGAAGCCGAATCTGAACCAACGCCGATTCTTGGCCTGACGGATGTGCTGGCTCAAGGCTCAATTCAAGAAGGCCAACATTAGGACGGACAGCGGCGCCTGTGTTGACGAATTGAATCGAGAACCCCAAAGCATCAAGTTGGCTCAACACATCAGCAAGCTCGTCTTGCTCATGCCAACTCGTCGCTTGAAAATCAGAGTAGATATGCACCCGCGCGCGGGTCAGGTTGAGCTCGCTATTTAAGGTGATGATGTCTTGCAAAGCAGCAAGGATGTGCACCGTGGACTCTTCAGGGGTTTCTAAATCACCCAAAGCGCGTCTGCATGCGGCAGGATCACCTGCTGCGAGAACGAGGCTTTGTCGGCCCGCCAAAATGAGTGCTGCGAAATCGCCGCGTTGCGTGGTCATCCCTCGGAGGCTGCTTTGAGCGCGAGCCTTCGCGCGTTGAAACGCCGTCGTGTCGTCTTCGTTGCGATGAGACATCGAGAGAGAGGCGTCTAAAATGATGATTTCAGACCGCGCAGAGACATTTGCCGCCCGTTCGGCGTTTGCGCCAGGCCCAGCCAGCACGAAAATTATAATCAATAGAGCAAGGGTGCGAAGCGCAAGCAAGAGAAGTTGCTCAAGGCGCAAGCGACGCTTTGTGCGGCGAATGGCTTCTTCTAGGAAGCGCATCGCTGCAAAGGCATGAGGCTGGAAGCGCCGGCGATTCCAGAGGTGGATTAAAAGCGGAATCAACGCCAAAGGGAGCGCGTAGAAAACTTCGGGGCGTGCGAAATTCATAAGCCCTCCTTGCGTAACCGTGCTTGTCGCCGCGCGAGAAAAGTTGCAAGAATGGCATCAAGGGGCTCATCGGTACGCACACGAGAAAAACTCGCGCCTTGTTGCAGAAGCCCGACGCGCAGCGCATCAGCATGCTCGTCGAAAGCAGCGCGATACGCTTGGCGCACGGCTTGCGGTTGAATGCGAAGCTGCAAGTCGCTTTCGAGGTCATCAAAGCGCGTGTTGCTTTCGAAATTGAAATCAACTTCGGCGGGGTCAAGCGTGCGGAAGACAATTAAGTCATGGCCCGCGTGACGCAGTTGAGCCGCAGCCCGCAGAATGCTCGCGGGCTCAGCCAGGCAATCAGAAATCCAGACCACCAAACCCCGCCCATTGAGTTGGGGGATGGCCTGTTCAATCAACTCAACCGCGTCGCCCTGGCCCTGTGGCACCTGCCGCGCAATTTGATGCAGCGTATCGCGCCAGTGGCTCATGCCACCTTTATGTTCAGGAAGTAAAGCTTGCTCATGGCTAGCAGCTAGAGCAAATCGATCACCTTGATTTGCCAGCAGTAACCCCATCGCGGCGGCCGCCCAAGTCGCGTATTGCCATTTGCTCGGCCCACCTGAAGAGTAGCTCATGGAGGCCGACGAGTCGATCAGCAAGGTCGTGGCCAAATCAGTCTCGGCCTCAAACTGCCGCACCATCAGGCGGTCGGATCGCGCCGCAACCTTCCAGTCAAGGTGGCGGATGTCATCACCCGGTGTGTAGGCGCGGTGCTCGGCAAAGGTCGATGATGAACCGCGAAAATGACTGCGATGACTGCCGCCAGGTAAGCCCTCAACGGCCGTTCGCGCTCGTAGCTCTAGACCCTGAATGCGGGCGAGTAGCTCGGCGGGAGGCTGATGCGTGGCTGGCGCTTGAACCGAGGATGGCCCACTCGGCTCGCTAGCCACCGTGGCTATCCAGTGCGCTAGTATGGGATTCGACCTGGTCAATCAAACGAGTGATGAGCGTGTCGGCGTCAAAGCCTTCCGCGTCGGCTGCGAAATTAACCGAGATGCGGTGGCGTAAAACGGGTAAAGCGACCTCACGGATATCCGCAACAGAAGCGTGGTGCCTTCCTTGCAAAAGAGCGCGCGCCTTTGCAGCCAAAACCAAGCCCTGAGATGCCCGCGGCCCAGCACCCCAATTGACCCACTGGCGGATGAAGTCAGGCGCGGATTCGTCGTCGGGTCTCGTGGCACGGGTAAGTGCGACGGCGTAATCTAAAACCGAATCTGCGGCAGGGATGGCAAGAACCAAACCTTGAAGTTGCTGCAGCTCAGCTTGACTCAAAACGACTTCAATCTGGTCGTCATTGTGGGCCGTGGTGCGCCGCAGAATTTCAGCCTCGTCGGAAGCTGATGGGTAATCGACTTTGACTAAAAACAGGAAACGATCAAGAGCGGCTTCAGGTAAAGGGTAAGTGCCGGTTTGCTCAATCGGGTTTTGAGTCGCGAGAACAAAAAACGGGTCAGGAAGTGGCCGCGTTTCGCCAGCCGCAGAGACCTGGCATTCTTGCATGGCTTCAAGGAGAGCGGCCTGAGTTTTAGGCGGCGTGCGGTTGATCTCGTCGGCCAGCAGAATGTTGGTGAAGACGGGCCCTGGCACAAATCGAAAACTGCGGTCGCCCGAAACGGGGTCGCTGTGCAAAACTTCTGTGCCGGTGATGTCGGCGGGCATTAAGTCGGGCGTAAATTGCACACGACGGAAATCAAGCCCAAGTGTGCGAGCGACGGTCGAAATCAAAAGCGTCTTGGCCAGCCCAGGGACGCCAACCAGCAGCACATGACCGCGGGCGGCAAGTGCCAGCAAGATTTGCTCGACGACTTCATCTTGGCCGACGATGACTCGGGCAACTTGAGCGCGAAGTTGCGCCATGGCTTCAGAAAAGCGGGCTACGGCAGCAGTGTCGGAATAGGAGTTTTCAGTCATTCTTTTCTGAAAGGCTATGAATTTGAATAAGGTTTTGATCGGTGAGCGGGTCACTCACGATGAATTCGAGATCTTTGGCGGCTGCGTTCATGTCGGCTTCTTCCTGAGTCGCGCGCTGGAGGGCGACTTTTTCTTCTTTGGTTGCGTGGGCAAGAGTGGTCAAAGATGGCAGCAAGATGAAGGCCCCAACCAGCAGCACTGCCACCCACAAGACGGCCTCGATAGCTCGGCGACGGGTGTCGCGGCGTTGATTTGCCACGACGACTAGAGAGGTAGCGGGCTTCCGTAGCGTGCGGATTGGCCCAACCACTCTTCGATGCGAAGGAGACGGTTGTATTTGGCGACGCGGTCAGAACGGCAAGGTGCGCCCGTTTTGATTTGGCCCGCGCCCACAGCTACGGCGAGATCTGCAATGAAAGTGTCTTCCGTTTCGCCGGAGCGATGAGAAATGACCGTCGTGAAATTGGCCTCTTTAGCCAAGTCGATGGCCTGCATCGTTTCCGTTAGCGTGCCAATCTGATTCAGTTTGATCAGGATGGAATTCGCGCTGTCTTCATCAATGCCGCGCTGCAGTCGCGTTGGGTTGGTCACGAAAAGGTCGTCGCCCACCAGCTGGATGTCATCACCCAAGCGATTCACAAGCTCAGCCCAGCCGGCCCAGTCGTCTTCGGCTAGACCATCTTCGATACTGACGATGGGGTATTTGCTTACCCAGTCGGCGTAAACGCCAATGAGCGCATCGGCGGAGTGAGCGCCGCCGTCGAAGTGGTACATGCCGTCGCGGTAAATTTCGGTGGAAGCCACATCGAGGCAAATGCCCATGCCCTTTTCGCTAGCCGTTAGCCCAGCCATGCCGATCGCTTCGATGAGGAGCTCAACGGCTTCTTCATTGGAGCTAAGGTTTGGCGCGAAACCACCCTCGTCGCCGATTGCAGTCGCGTAGCCCTTCTTTTTCAGGATGCTCTTGAGTGCGGCATAAGTCTCAGCACCCCAGCGTAGGCCCTCGGCAAAGTTAGGCGCGCCGAGTGGCTGCACCATGAACTCTTGGAAGTCGACATTGTTGTCGGCATGCTCGCCGCCGTTGAGGACATTCATCATGGGGGCGGGCAGGCGGCTGGCGGATGCGCCACCGAGGTAGCGGAACAGAGGCAGGCCAGCGTCTTCCGCAGCGGCAACGGCATTAGCCATCGAAATGCCCAAAAGCGCGTTTGCGCCGTAGCCCGATTTGTTTTCGGTGCCGTCAAGCTCAAGCAGGGCGCGGTCGAGCTCTTCTTGGCTGTCAGCGTCGAGGCCAATAAGGTGGGGGGCCAACATCTCGTTGACATTATGGACGGCCGTTTGGACGCCCTTGCCGCCGTATCGCTTGTCGCCGTCGCGCATCTCAAGTGCTTCGTGAGCACCCGTTGAGGCACCAGATGGCACGCATGCGCGACCACTAGAACCCGTGGCTAAATCGACTTCGACTTCGAGGGTAGGATTGCCGCGCGAATCAAGAATTTCGCGGCCATGGATGCGGATGATTTCGGTCATGGTTTTGGGGTGCTGAGCGGGGTGGTTATCGTAGCGTTTTGGCGGGGAATCCTCTATATGAAGTGCGGTACAATATGGGCTTGCTGTCCATTCAAGACATTGATTACCGATACGGTTCCCAAATCATCTACCAAGAGGCCTCCCTCAAGGTCGAAGACAACTGGAAAGTCGGTCTGATCGGCCCAAATGGGTCAGGTAAGACCACACTTTTTCGGTTGATTACGGGCCAAGACAAGCCCGAGGCTGGTGAAATCGGGCTACCGACCAAAACGCATATTGGCTACTTTGACCAAAAAGTAGGCGAGATGCATGGTTGCGGCGTGGTTGAGCAGGCGGTTCGTTGCTCTGGCCGTGTGGCTGAGCTGCGCGGCCTGCTCGAAAAGCTTGAGCACGACATGGGCGACCCTGATCAATTTGACGACCTTGACAAATTGATGGCCCGCTATTCCGGGCTGCAAAATGAGTTTCAGACTCTTGGTGGCTACGATTTAGAGCCCCGCGCTCGCGAGATTTTGGGCGGCCTGGGCTTTTCAGAAGCCCGCATGAATCAGCAGGTCGAGGTTTTGTCAGGTGGCTGGAAGATGCGCGTCTCGCTAGCGGGCATTTTGTTGCAATCACCTGAGATTTTGCTGCTTGACGAGCCGACTAACCACCTTGACCTTGAGAGCATCATTTGGCTCGAAAATTTTATTCGTGATTATCGCGGCATGGTCATCATGACTTGTCACGACCACGAATTCATGAACCGCGTGGTTGATCGCATTGTTGAAATCGATGAAGGTCGCTTGCGGCTCTTCCCAGGCGATTATGATTTTTATCTCGCCCAGCGTGAAATGGAAGACTCACAACGGATGGCGGCTTTTGAGCGCCAAGAAAAACAAATTGGCCGTGAGATGAAATTTATTAATGCCTTCCGCTCAAAGGCTCGTCAGGCTTCGATGGTGCAGAGCCGCATTCGTGCACTTGGCAAAATGGACAAACTTGAGCCGCCGCGCTCTCGCAAACAGCGTTTGCATTTTCGCATTCCTCCGACGAAACGGTCGGGCAATGACATCTTTGTGGGCGAGGGCGTCGAAAAGATTTACGGCGACAATATCGTTTTGATGGGCGTTGACTGGCATGTGCGCCGACAAGAGAGATGGGCCGTAATGGGGGTCAACGGTGCTGGCAAGACCACTTTGCTGAAAATCGTCAAGGGTGACATTGAAGCCGATGGCGGGCGTGCAAAACTTGGTGCGTCTTTGCAGTTTGGGTATTTCGCACAGCATTCCACTGAAATGCTCCACCCAGAAGAAACCGTAATTAACACGATGCTGGGTGAGTTCCCCGGCGAGTCGATTGGCAGTATTCGCAAATGTTTGGCTTGCTTTGGGTTTGACTCTGGCGATCTCGATAAGGCGACTTCATGGCTTTCGGGTGGTGAAAAATCGCGTCTCGTTTTGGCGCGTATGCTCTACAAGCCCCCTAACCTTCTTGTTCTTGACGAGCCGACCAACCACCTTGATGTTGAGTCGCGTCAAGCTCTCATTGACGCACTCAAAAGTTATGACGGCACAATCTTGTTCGTGAGCCACGACCGCCACTTTCTCGATGCCGTAGCGACTCATGTCATCGAGCTCCAGCAGGGCGAAGCGGAAGTCTTCCATGGTGGTTATCATGCTTATGTCGAGCGGTCTGGTCATCAGGCCCCTGGCGCACCCATTCGCTAATCGAGTAAAATTTAACTATGCCGTCGAGTCAACGATTTCGTCGCCCCGTGAGTCATCTGCCAAGTCTCGTGACTTTGGGTAATTTGGCCTGTGGAGTGGGTGCCATCTTGCTTTCCATTCAAGCCGCTATGGGCGAGGGCGACCCAATTAAGTTGTATCACGCAGCCTGGTGGCTGTTTTTGGCCTCGGTGCTTGACGGCCTTGACGGCAAAGTCGCCCGGATGACCAATTCCATGTCATCTCTTGGTGCTCAACTTGATAGCTTTGCTGACGCCATCACTTTTGGTGTGGCGCCAACGGTCATGCTTTCTACGCTTGTATTCTTGGTCGCGCCAGATCTTGGTATCCAATTACACCCTCGATTGTTAATGGTCGCTCCGATCATTTATTCATGTTGTGCCATTTTGCGTTTAGCGCGCTACAACATTGAGCATGAATCCGAAGATTTGAGTCAAGATAATCCAGGCTTTTCGGGTCTGCCGTCACCGGGGGCGGGTGGTTTGCCAATTACAATGGTTCTGTTGTATTTTGGATTACAAGACACGGCATTGTTTGTCGTGAGCGATACCCTGCTCCACACAATCCAGTTGGCCTTGGTTTGGTCAGCGCCATATGTGACAATTGTTCTTGGTATTTTGATGGTGTCGCGTGTCCCATACCCGCACTTTTTCTCTTGGGTGACTCGCCACCGTTCTCCAGTAAGGGCTTTAGCAGAAGTCGTCGTTTTGGCTGGCCTTCTTATGGTCGAGCCCGAAATTGCACTTTTTCTCTCCATCGTGCTTTACATTTTTATTCCACCTCTTTTGCATGCACCTTTCCTTTTCCGTGCAAATTCAGAAGAAGCAGCCCACGAATCTTAGCCACTCATTATGCGCGACTTGTTCTTAGGCTTGGGGTCAAATCTCGGAGATCGTGCCGCTTACATTTCCTTGGCGTGGCAAGGTTTTTCAGCGATTCCTGGTGTTCAGGCCATTGCCTTAAGTACTGTCCTTGATACCGCTCCCGTGGGCGGCCCCGTTGGGCAACCTCGTTTCCTAAACGCCGTGGCTCATTTCCAAACGAGCCTTTCAGCTGCGACCCTTTTGGCGCATGCGCTACGCATTGAGGCCGACCACGGCCGAGAGCGCGCCGTGCTCCAGGGCCCGCGCACGATTGACATTGATATTTTGATTCTTGGCGATGAGACGCACGACCTCCCTCATTTGGTCATCCCGCATCCACGCATGCACCTTCGCGATTTCGTGATGAAACCTCTTGCTGAAATTGCTCCCTCGGTGGCCGCGCGATTTCTAGCTCAGACCGCACTGCATTCTCATGATTCGATTTCATAACTTAAGTGAGTTGCAGCAATGGACGGCCTCTCTGCCAAGCAATCGCGCGGTTGGCTTCGTCCCGACGATGGGCGCATTGCATGAGGGGCACGCCTCTTTGGTGGCGAGAGCCGTTAAAGAAAATGATGAAGTTTTAGCATCAATTTTTGTTAATCCCACTCAATTCCAAGAGCTGGTTGATCTCGATCGATACCCTCGCACTCTTGAGCAAGACTGCGAGGTCCTCGAGCGGCTTGGCGCTACAGCCGTTTATCTTCCAACCGAAAACGACATGTATCCGCGTGGCTTCCAGACGCGCATTGAGCCCGGCGAAGGCGCCGAGTGGTTCGAGGGCGAAAAGCGCCCAGGGCATTTCACGGGCATGCTCACAGTGGTTTTAAAGTTGTTTCAACAAACACGAGCACGCCGTTCCTATTTTGGTGAGAAAGACGCTCAGCAGCTTTTTCTCGTCCGCCGCATGGTCGAAGACCTTGATTTAAATGTCGAAGTTTTGTCATGCGCCACAATTCGTGAGCCTGATGGCTTAGCCATGTCGAGTCGTAATGCTCGCCTATCTGAGACCGAGCGATTTGAGTCAGCTTCCCTCTGGCGCGCACTTTCAGCGGCGAAATCAGCCTTTGATAGGGGTGAAAGAAGGGCTTCTGTCTTAGAGCAAGCCATGCATGATGTCCTCAAAGCGACAGCCGTTGAGGTCGAATACGCCTCAGTTATTGACGACCTGACTTTTCGTCCGCCTGAGCCGACCCTTGATGAGCATGAGCATGAGCAATGCCTCAGGGCTATTTTGGCCGTGCGATTAGGTGCAGCTCGCTTAATCGATAACTTGCTCCTTGGCCATGCTTAGCCGACTCGCTCCGGCAAAAATTAATTGGTCTCTCGAAATCATCGGGAAGCGTGCTGATGGTTTTCATGAGCTAAAAAGTTGGTTCGTCCCAATTGGCCTTTGCGACAATTTATCTGCTTCCGAGGCCATTCAGCAGCAGGCCTCACTCCGTGTTTGCGGGCCACAATCAGAAGGTGTGCCAACTCACGAAGGCAACCTCATCTGCCGAGCTGAGCTGCTTTGGCGACAGGCTGGGGGGCAGGCGCCTTTGCTTGATTGGGTGCTCACCAAGTTAATTCCTCATGGTGCTGGCCTCGGAGGTGGGTCAAGTGATGCGGCCGCTGCCTTGTTGCTCTTGCAAGAGTTCGCCACGCGGGCGCTTTCTCAAACATCTCTCACACAAGTGGCCGCTCAGCTCGGCAGTGATGTCCCCTTTTTCCTCAACCCAACGGCTGCCGAGTTGCGTGGGGGGCGCGGTGAGCAAGTCCTGAGCCGGGCCAAGATTCCACAGCCAGGTGCTTTCTTGGTGTTGGCTGCACCAGGGTTTGGCTGCCCCACACCACTTGTATATCAGGCGGTTGGCGCGCCTCTCATTGGCCACAATTCACTGCAAGGCTCAACTCATTCTCACTCGCAAGAGCCATCAGGTTTTCGCTGCCCATCCGAGCCACAGCCCAATGCGCTTGAGGCAGCCGCCCACTCCGCTTTCCCTGCGCTAGCTGACTTTGCTTCGGCGATTCAGCGACATGCTCTTTTCCATTTAAGCGGGAGCGGCTCATGCTATTTCTCGGTTTGCCTTAACTTTGAGTCTGCTCAAAAGCTTGCTTCCAAAGTTCGATCCATTTCTCATTATTGCCAGATTAGCTCAATGGGCCCGTCGCACTCTTGTCCATGACAGCACCCACGAACCACTTGGTTTTGTCGCTGTTTGGTGACCAAGCGGATGTCTTGCGGCGCAGGGCTCAACTTCACGGAGGTCTAACCGAGCTGCGACTTGATTTAAGCCCCGTTGAGCTTCCTCTTGGCAAGATTTTTGATGGCTTGCCCTGGCTGGCGACTTGCTCTCCTGTAGCTCAAGGTGGCGACTTCCGCGGAACTTTCGTTGAACACCAGGCCCGACTCACAATAGCTGCAAAGAATGGTGCGGATTGGCTTGATTTCCCGCTTAGCTTTCCGCTGCCGACCCATCCTGAGTTGTCTTCATGCGCATGGGTTCATTCCTATCATGCCCAGAGGGGCGAGGTTGACCTGATTGGCATCCTTGAGCGGCTTCGTGCACGGATGCGTTCCGGCGATGTTGGCAAGCTCGTCCTTCAGGCCGATTCTTTTGAAGACTCTCTGGAAGCTGTGCGTTTACAAAAGCTTGCAGGCCCTGATTTTGTTGTGTTTGCTCAGGGTTCTTCGGGCACACCTTCGCGCCTCTGGTCTCTCGCACTCGGCGCTCCCTGGGCCTACGCCTCATGGCCAGGTTGCGAAACAGCAGTTGGCCAGTTTGACTTGTTTTCCATTCCAAGCACCCGCGAGCCACTCAAGGTTTATGCAGGCGTCATTGGCCGCCCTGTGGCTCATTCCCTGAGCCCTCTTTTATGGCAGCGTGCTTTCGCTCAAGCTGCTGAGCCGAGTTTCTTGCCTTACGCGCTTATCAAGCCCACGACGACTTTGACTCAAGCCCTGCGAGGGCTTCCGCAGGATACATCGCCAGCAGTTTTCTCTGTTACAACACCCTTCAAGGAAGAGGCCTTTTCCTTTGCCCAATCTGTTTCTCCGCAAGCCCAAGCCGCTGCTTCCGCTAACTTATTGCTTCGTCATCAGGGGCAATGGTGGGCTCACAACACAGACGGCATGGGCGCACTCACGGCCCTCGGTCTCTCAGGTCCGAGCCGCTTGCTCCTTCTCGGTAGTGGGGCTTCGGCTCGTGCAATCGCAGGAGCCGCGCTTCAAAATCAGTGGTCGGTTACTTTTGCGACACGCTCAGACTTTGTGCCACCGTCTGGTTGTTTGCGTATCCCGCTTGCTGATCTGCAGACATCTTCTTTTCCATACGGTGCCATCATTCAGGCAACACCAGTCGGCTCGCTTGAGTCTCCCGGCAATTTGCTCGAGGGTATTGCTGTCCCAGAGCGCGTGATCGCGCTTGACTTGGTTTACAACCCCGTCGAAACGGAATTCTTGTCGCACATCCGTGCTTGTGGGGCTCGTGCCGTTTTGGGCACGGTCATGCTGCAACAGCAAGCCGTAGCCGCCATGAGCGCGGTTCACGAAAGGCTTGCTCTGCCCGACGCGACTTCTTTTGCAAAATCAAATGCGGCAAGTGTTTTGCTTTCCGTGCGCGACCCGCAAAAAGGCCACCAAGGTGATGCACGGCCAGCGCTTGTTTTAATCGGCATGCGCGGTGTCGGGAAGACCACGCTAGGGCAGGCCCTTGCCACGATTCTCGAGCGACCTTTTATCGACTTAGATGATGCCATCTGGAGCAAACACCAATTCCAACAAAGTGCGCTCGGTCGACAGTCCATCTCAGATTGGGTTAGCGCAGATTTACCTTCCTTTCGCCAAGCTGAAGCACAACTTTTCATTGAGCTTGCATCCACGCCAAACCTCGTTTTGGCCACGGGCGGGGGTCTAGTCGAATCTGAGACCGCAGTTGCCGAGCTTCTTGCTCAGCCACAAGTCGTTTGGCTAGATGCACCACCTGAAATCAGCAGTCACCGCGCATTAGCGAGTCATCGCCCGCCATTGACTGACAAGTTTCACCATGAAGAGTGGCAAGTGATTGATGCGCGGCGTCGTCCTGCTTGGCATCGCACGCAAAGGCGCCGTGTTCCCGTTGCGGGTGCATTTGAAGAATCTCTTGCTCTCTTGCATGAAGCCGCCCGTTCCTTTTCCTAAACTACGCGGGTGCTGATTTCCGTCTTCCTCGCTTGCGTGTTGCTGCTCGGCCACTCGCAAGAAACAGATCGCCCTACTTTGCCGCCATCTTTGGCCACAGACGCTAATGCCGTCGCCATGTATGAGCGTTGCTTTGCTGATGATCTCGCCATCCGCACGGCTTCCGCAAATGAGCTTCTGGCCGTTCTAGCCAGTGTGACCAACGACGACGCGCGCCTCAATTTTTTGATTATGCTGGCGGGTTATAATTGCCTTGAAGTGCCGCTAGGGGCCTCCTTTCGCCAATTATCGCTTCATTACCCACGAGCCGAAGAAGATGTCCGCAGCTTGGTGCAAACCTCTGTCGCCATGGCCGATGACGCAAAATTTAGAGGCATCATCTTGGCCGCGGGTCACTTAGAGTTGTCAGACGCCGCTACCGTTGAAGCCTTGGGCAATTTGCTCATGAACCCGCGCGTGTCAGCCGCTGTACGAGAGTCTTTGCAGTTATTGACACGCCGCGAATTTGCGCACAAGCAAGAGTTCCTCGCCTGGTGGAAGACCCATCAATACGCAAAGCGAAACGCCTGGATTCTTGAGGCCGCCGACGCCGCTTTGCTGCGCGAATTTAGCCTTTGGGTGGCGCGACTCGAAGGCCACTCCCTTCCTGATGCACTGGCTGCAATAGCAGAGCCCCGCACGGCCATCCGCCGCCTTGGTTATCTTGCGATGCGTGACCGCACGCCTCCTGACTCGCCTGAAGCCACGGCATCCGTCGTCGAGGCTCTTGAACAGGCTTTCCAAAAAGAGCAGGCGGCAGATCTCCGGCTTGAGTTGCTTCTGCTGATTCCTCGGTTCTTGAGTGGTCAAGGTGCGATCGCTCTGCTCGGTCAAGCCATGGATTCCTCTGATTCCAGCGAGCAAGAGCAGGCTGTCCAAGCTCTCCACTTTGTTAGCGAAAAGGCTCAAGTGCGCAAACTGCTCTGGAAGCACTTGCAGCAAATTTACGGGCGGGCGGGCTATCAAAATGAGCAGCCAAATTACCGTCGATTGCTCTTTGGAGCTCTCGAAGGGATTGGCCCTGAATCCAACCCTGACCTTGAGTCATCGACCGCGCAAGATTTCATTGAGCCTATTTTGGCGACGGCCCTTGACCACGAACAAGATGCGGAAGTCCGTAAAAAGGTCTACGCCATCGCAGGGATGTTCGGAGGCCTCGCCTTTCGCGAAAGGCTGCTCCTTGACCTTCTTCCAGAAGAACATACCGAAGCCGATCGCCTTGCCGCCCTTGATGCCTTGGTGCGAATTGCCCTAGATGCCGAGCAGCCCGATAGCCTAGTGCCACAACTTTCGTCCATGCTTTCTGACCCTCAAGAGGGCATCCGATACCGAGCATTAAAGGCCGTGCGCCGGCTCGATTCTTCGGCTTGTGTCGCACTCATACCGCCTAGGTTGGGTTTCGAAGAGAGCACCTCATGCCGCAATGAGATGCTTGTAATTCTTGCCTCCGCTGAGGCCGTTGGCGCGCTTGAAGCTCTGTTGAGTTTTCACCCTACCATTGACGAGCACGAAAGTTGGGGGGGCGCGCTTTTGCAACAAATCGGTACTGATTTTGCAGGGCTTGAGTTGGCCGTGAAGTCTCTGCATTTGAGCAGCGATTGGGGCATGGCTTACCAGTTGCTCGAGAAACCGGCACAGGCTGACTGGTCAAAAGAGCAGGCGCTTGAGCTTAAGCGCCTGCAAGCACGCACTATGGCGCAATGGCTAATCCACCAAGGGAATCCCAAAGAGCGCGAAGAGCGCATCCCAGAGAGCTTAGATCGCCTTCAAGAGTGCTTGGATGCCGAGCCGACAGAGGCAGAGTGGCCGATGTTGATGGGGCGTCTTCATGGCCTGAGTCATGCTTTCGATGAGGCTTTCGCTTCATTCCAGGTCGCGCTTGCCCTGGGCCTGCCTGATGCCGATCGCTGGCCCGTCGCCATCTATGCCCTCGATGCAGCATTGGCGGCTACTAACCGTCAGGGTGGGCTAACTCTCTGCACAACTCTCGGCGAACCACCCAAGGCTTTCGCTGCCGCGTTTGAATCTTTGCAGACTTCTCTAGAATCTCTTGACCCTTAGCAGAGGGGCGTTAGAATCTTCCTCCGCATCGCGGGGTGGAGCAGCAGGCAGCTCGTCGGGCTCATAACCCGGAGGTCATAGGTTCGAATCCTATCCCCGCTACCAACTCAATAAGCCAATCACGCTTCGGCGCGATTGGCTTATTTTATGGCTTACGGAATGCTGCGTATCCGCATGCGCGCACGCAAGCGAGTTATTGGCGCATCGTCACGGGCGACGCAGAGCGGCGAGTGTCGCGCAGAAGAGCAGCACATTGCTAGCAATCTTTTGCCAAGCCACAACCACGCCCGTGCCACAGCCGCAATCAAAAGCTACCGCAAACCAAGATTGCCCTAAATCAGAAGCGATACCGAGCGACCGCCAAAGCACCGCCGCCGTGAATGCAAAGAGCAGCGCGCTTAATACAAGCCCAGCACCACGCCGCAGGGGGCCAAGCAGTAGCGCAAACCCACCCAGGAGCTCAAGCCAAGGCAGCGCGATTCCAGCCCCGTTGAGTAGCCAAAAGGGCTCTGCGGGCAAGATGCCATAGCCATGGACCGCCTTCAGGAAGTCAGTCGGGTCAATAATCTTTGCAATGGCGTATCCGATATAAACCAAGCCCGCAATTCGTGTCAACCAGGGCATCAGCGGCAGGAGCAAGGTCTTCATCTTTGCCCTCCATTTTCTAGCGAGGTCTCAAGCTTGGCGGCTTGCCAGGCATCTAAGCCACCCTCGTAGACATGGAGCACTTCAGGCATCAGGCCATATTCGTAAACCAAGTCATGCGCAAGGAAGAGGCTGTCTTCACAGTCTCCGCCGTTGCAGTAGACAATTACCATGGCCGCCCGTTGCAAGGCCGGCAAAATAGCGGGGATGTAGTCTTGTTGGTGATAGTGATCAACAAGAATCGCACCCGGGATGTGCCCTAGCGCGAAAGAATCAGGCCCGCGCGCGTCGAGTAGCAGGATACCCCCCTCATCTTGGCTTAAGAATTCGAGCCACTCAGCAAGCTCTTCAGTATCGATGACCGTAAAACCGTGCTCCGGCGCCGCTTGCTGGAAGTAATTGCGCGAGAGCTCAACACCTGACGGGTGAATCGCATTTGCAATCATTGAAAACGCGAAGCCCACGATGAGGAATACCGTGGCTTGCCCAAGAAGAGAGGGGGGTCGTTTCATCCAGCTTCCAGTTTAGTGCAATTGCTCGGGGTAAAAAAAGACACCCCGCCTCGAAAGGCGGGGTGTCAGCGGAGACTCGGATGAGTCGCCTAGTCTAAACCTAGTTCATGTGGTGGAGACCGTTAGAGAAACCGACAACCGAGCCAGCAGACAAGTTACCCGTGTGCTCGAGAGCCTGGGTGTACAAGTTTGGTGGAAGGGCAGGAAGGTTAGTCGTCAAGCTACCAGAAGAACCCATCGCCAAAGGCGTTGGAGGTAGGAGGTTAGGATAGTCAACCAACAGAGTACCGCCAAGGACACTCATGCTACCAGCAGACAATGTAGCCACGAGGCTGTAGTTGTTGCCAGTTGGGTTAGTGACAGTCCATGAGCCTTGTGAGCCAGCTTTCATCTCAGTAGAGGTGAACATGACTGTATCAGCAGCGCCAGGTGCAGCACTGTAATAGGCTTCGGTGTCATTGGCCATGCCGTACATCTTCACACCAAATGATGCGAAAGGCACGCCACCAAACCAGTAGCAACCAACGATGGTACCTGTGAGGGTGTCATCCCAAACGAAGAAGTCTTCTGTGCGATAGCCACCACGGGTGATGAAAGGACCAGTAGCGTCGTCTTCGTAAAGAACAGACCAGTTGAACTGACGATCCATTACGCCAGCGTCTTCTGTCTGCATGGTGCACTCGTAGCCACCAGAAAGATCGATAGTTACGCCCCAGCAGGCAAGACCGTTAGCGTTGCCGAGTGGCAAGCCTGTGATCAAGTAACCGCAGTCAGGGTTTGGCCAGTTAATTGGAGCATCGCAAGCAACGCCTTCGTTGTATAGAAGGATCGTCATTTGACCAGCGTTCTGGTTAGGGTCTGGTGTTGCGGAGCAGTAGTACCACTCGAAACCATTCATTTGCTCGGTGCCGGAAACGCCACGATCAGGGAATGCACCTTCGTCAAGATATGACTGGAATGCGCCACCTGTGGTGTAGTAGTTACCGAAAACGGTGTTGTTGTAAATGACATCAGGACCCATGCGCGTTACAGGCGCAGCGGATACGAAACCGGTGTCGACGCGATAAACGCCAGCGTGTTGTGGAGTGGCAGCCTTCTTAAAGTTGGCTGTCTGAGTTTGTGCTGAGGCGTTTGCTACTAGAGCAAGTACAGCGATGCCAGTGAGGATGTTACGGAACATTTAGTTCTCCTAAAAAGCCTAGGTTTTCTCAAGGGAGGGGATGTGAGTTTTGACGCTCACGTTAGGTGCCGAAGGACTCAGTGGGAACCAAGGACGTCGGACTTCTCTTACAGGTGTATCCCGTTTTCGGGCTCTTGTCCAGTATTCTTATGTAAAAAAGGCGTTTTTTTTTGAGATATGTACGAAATTGCGAAACTGTCATTACCATGTTGCTTTGCTGTCCGTACTATGTTGCTTTTCGGGCAAGTCCGCGTGTGCACAGGGCTTAGGGGGATTTGATAGCCTTGAGAAACGGATTTTGACGCGTTTTTTAGGAATTAGAGCCTGTGGCGGCTTGTGTAGATCGGCATCGATTCGTCGACTTCTGCTGCCCAGCGGTCAACCCCGCCGGTGAGGTTCCAGACCTCTCTTTGGCCGGTCGCCATGAGCATGGCGCAAACTCTTGCCGAGCGGATCCCATGATGGCAAATCACGACCACTGCGGGCTCGCTTGATTCAGCCAATGCAACATCTTCGAGCCAATCATAGAGCTGGCTCATTGGCAGGTGGGTTGTGCCGGCCAGTGGGCAATAGGCCACTTCATTGTCTTCCCGAATATCGATTAAGAGTAGCTCTTCGCCGCGCTCGACACGGTCATGCAGTTCGCGAGGAGTCAGGGACAGCATCTTAGGCGTTTTTCGTGCCTTCTTTAAGGTAGTAGACCATCATGTACTCCTCGGCTGTGCGAGTGGGCCCTGGCAAGCTCTTGATGCGTCGTGCGGCAGCCTGCAGGTAGCGCACACGATAGAAGCGGTATGCCGCGACGGCTCCGGCACGACCTTGGGCAGGCATTTGAGCCATGCCTAGCGCATCACCCGCCTCTTCTGGGCTAAGGCTGGTGCGACCACTTTTTTCCATGAATTGCTCCAGAGAGTGGATTTGCTCAGTCGGAACACCAATCAGGAATTCATGAAAGGCCATACGCTCGTCTTCACTCAACTCAGATTGGGCGAAATACTCGACGAATTGTGGGTCGCAGCCCGCTTGAAGCAATCGCATGATTTCAGATACGCCTAACAGCGTGCCGAGCGCGAGGCGTACTTTTCGTCGTGCAGCCCAAATTGCTTCGAGTAATGGGTAGAAACCACGAATCTCAGTGCGCGCGCCGCGATCCCAGAATTGAACTAAATTCCGGACGGCTTCCGTGCGTGCCTCAAGAGAGCAATCGGCATCCATGGCAAGCGAGCCCAAGACTTCGGCGGTGAGGCGGCCGTAAATGCAGCGGTGCAGTGCTTTGTCGACATCAGCGCCAAGTTGCGAACTCTCAACAGGGCCGGCGGGTTGGACTTGCTCGCCTATGTGGTCGAGGAGGCGCCAGAGATTGAGTTTTGCCAGAACCAGAGAGCGGTTTACGATGGCTCGCGTCGGCAGAAACATATCGAAATCAGCATCGTTGGCATCAACAAGCAAGTCAACAAGAGTGCTCAAACTACGCCGCCGCTTGCCGAGCGCTTGTTCTTGCAAAACCGGCGGGAACAGCGCAAGGGAATCAGCGAGCGATTCAATGCGGTTTAATTGTGCGCCCATTGAATCGAGGAAAGCGACCCGGTCGGAGTGATTGCTTGATTCCGTGGCCGACCAAACATCGCAAATCGTGCACTGCTCTTCGTGAAGGAAGGGGGAGTGCGAGCCGAAGCTAGGGGCGGTCGGTGCCATGAAATTAAGTTGCAAACAATCGGTCACCCGCGTCGCCGAGACCGGGCAAGATGTAGCCTACCTCGTTTAGCCGCTCGTCGATGCCACATAAATGGATGGCGACATCGGGGTGCGCCCTTTCTAAGGCTCTCGCGCCTTCGGGAGCACCCAAAATACCGAGGAAAAGAATGCGCGGACAGCCCCATTCTTTAAGAGTGTCAATGGCGGCAATCGCTGATCCGCCTGTCGCGAGCATGGGGTCAAGAACAAGGCAGCAGTCTGATGCCTGCCCTTTAGGCAATTTTTCGTAGTAGGCCACAGGTTCTAGTTTTTCTTCGTCACGGTAAAAGCCAAGATGCCGCACATCGGCTTGCGGAATGAGCAAGTGCAAAGCCGAAACCATGCCAAGCCCAGCACGCAAAATGGGCACAAGCGTGATGTGCTCTTGCAATGCCGACCCCGTGTGTGCCTGAAGAGGTGTTTCAACTTGAGAATCTTGCAGGCTGAGCGCCTGGGTCGCTTCAGAAGCCAGGATGAGTGTCAGCGCGTGGACATGCCCACGAAATTGCTCAGGAGTTGTATTCACATCGCGCAGGCGAGTGAGCCGGTCTGCCACGATGGGGTGAGTCGATAGGGTTAGCGTGTTCATGTTGTTGCGTGATTTGCAAGATAGATGATATACAATGTCGACTCATGAAGTCGATACCAAGGAATCAATTTGTTCTTAGCTTTACGGCCTGTTTGTTGTTGGTGGGCTTTGCAGACGGCATCTTTGAATCCGTAGACCGCCGCACTGGGCTCTGGATGACAGAAGTTCTTTTTATTGCCGCGAGTTTTTTGTTCGCGTGGCTTTGGTCACTTCCAGCCTTGCGATTGCATAGTCGTTTTCCAATTAGCCCTGATCGGTGGCTGGGCTTTTCCTGGGGCTTAGCTTTTGCTTTGGTCTTGGTGTTCCCTTTGTTTGATATTGGCCGTGATTGGGGTGTCTTGCATTTGCGTTCTGCATTAGCGTTGCCGTTTTCAATTTTAGGTACGCTTTGCTTACAGCCTATTTTAGGCTTCGCTTTCCGCAAAGGTTTACCGCGAGATTTTACTTTGTCGGCGCGTTGGGCCTTCTTGGCAAGCGCCCTCTCTTTGATTGTCTTTGCGTTATTTATCGAAAATGATTGGCGTAAAACGACTTATTACGAGGCTCCTGCCGCGGGTAATCAGAGTGCCGCCGCGAAACCCGACATCATTTTGATTGTCCTTGACACATTGCGCGCTGACTCAATCCAAAATCAATGGGAGGGGCAACAGGTCACGCCGTGGCTCGACCAGTGGGCAAAAACGCGCCGTGTCTACTCCAGAGGTTATTCCGGCTCGATGCATACGCCACCTGGGCATGCCTCCCTTTTTACTGGTTTATATCCAGCTGAAAATGGCACTCTAAATATGGGCGATATTAAGTTGCCTCAAGTTAATCTGACTCTTGCCGAAATGGTGCGTGCGTATGGTTATCGCACAGTAGGTGTCACCAGTAATGTGCGCATTGGCAATGGTATGGGCTTTGAGCAGGGCTTCGAAATCTACGACGACAGTTTGGTCGACAGTGATGATTTTGTGTTCTATGGTGCGCGGCGTTTTTTCCGCACTTCATTGATCCGGGGTATTGGTGGTTCAACCTTAAGCCGTGCTGGTGGGGCCTTGGTGAAAACACTCTCACGAGGTGGTCAGCTTGAGCTTTCTGCCGATCAGACCACGGCAACGACAATTCAGGCTCTTGATGCGGCAAACTTGCATAAAGATGAACCACTATTTTTGTTTGTGAATTACATCGACCCGCACCTTCCTTATGACACGCGCGACGACTTGGCCGATGCCTTTCAGCCTAATCTCCAACGACCTGACCTTGATGCCATTCGGCTCGATATGGTTGCCTTTCATCATGCCCTCCAAAAGCTAGGGGTTGACCTCTCTGAATTTGAAGTCTTGCCTGATGCCAAAGAAAGATTGCGCTGGGTCCAAGAGGCTTATTGGGAGCAGTCGCGGCAGCTAGACGAAGGCTTGGCGACTCTGCTTCAAGATCTTGAGCAGCGTGGGCGAATCAAAGACGACACAATCGTTTTAATTACGGCCGACCATGGCGAGCATCTTGGTGAGCATGGCAAGTTTTTGCATTCGCATAGCATCTACGAGCCGCTCGTCCATGTGCCGTTTCTTTTGCAATGCCCAGGCGTTGAGCCCGGCCAGAGCGACCAACCCGTGAGTGGTGTGGATTTGTATCCCACTGTGTGCGCGGCGATGGGGGTTGAGCCTCCATTCGAAATGCCCGGTATGGCTCTTCAAGGCATGATGCCACGGAATCGCACCATTCGTTTTGGTGCCGGCAATCTTCGCGGATTCATTCGCGGTTCCCATAAATGGGTCGCTTACGACAACGGCCAACGATTGAATTGGGCCGAGGCATACGATCTAGAAGCAGACCCTGGTGAGCTAGTCAATTTGCTCAAGTTAAGTGAGCCGCCCCTTTGGGTGGCTCAAGGCTTGATTGACCCGCCACTAGTGCCTTCAGAGCAGGCGGTTGAAATGCGTCCCGTTGCCAATCCAGAGCTCATGCAGCAATTGGGTTACGCAGATCAAGTGCAATAGCGCGTGCGCAGTTCATAAGATAGGGCATGCCGTTCCGTCCCGTTGACCGAGTCGCTGTAGATGCCTGTGCTGCATCTTTCACAACGCGCTCCCTAAAAAAACAAGCCAAGATTGCTGGCTTGCATCTTGCTATATCGATGACTGATCTAACCACTCTTGAGGGTGCGGACAGTCCCGAAAAGGTACGCAGTTTGTGCCGCAAGGCGATGAGCCCCGATGAGGTGCTCCTCGATATCCCACGCGTGGCAGCTGTTTGCGTTTATCCGCGATTCGTAAAGCTGGCTCGCACAGAGTTAAAAGGCAGCGGTGTCCATGTTGCGAGTGTGGCGACGGCTTTTCCGAGCGGCCATGCGTCGCTCGATTTGCGCCTACAAGATGTGCGCGAAGCCGTTGCCGCGGGTGCAGATGAGATTGACATGGTGATTCACCGCGGCGCGTTTTTGGCGGGACGACATCTTGAGGTGCAAGATGAAATCCGCGCGGTCTTAGATGCCTGCGGCAAAGCGCACTTAAAAGTCATCCTTGAGACGGGTGAGCTTGCTAGTTATGAGCAGGTTCGGCTTGCGAGCGATTTGGCCATGGAAGCGGGCGCGCATTTTATTAAGACATCTACCGGTAAAGTTTCACCCGCAGCGACAATGGGCGTGACTCTCGTGATGCTTGAGGCCATCCGCGATTATTTTTTGAAAACGGGTCGCAAGGTCGGCATGAAGCCAGCAGGCGGGATTAAAACGGCAAAGCAATCTCTGCACTATCTGGCTATGGTGAAAGAAACGCTCGGTGATGATTGGCTTAGCCCTGATTTGTTTCGCTTTGGCGCATCGAGTCTGCTCAATGATGTTTTATTGCAACTGCGCAAACAGGCCGACGGCCACTATCAAGCTCATTACGATATTTCTGAGGCTTAAAGCCTCGTCCTTTTAATCAGGAAACATGGCATACGCCAAATGAAAAAACACTCACTCAATTTCGGAGATGCTTGGGAATACGCTCCAGCGCCTGACAGCACGCCCGTTGTCATCGCCAAGAGCTACGGGCTTTTTATTGATGGTGCATTCGTCTCGCCGCAAAGCCGGAAGACCATGCCGACCATCAATCCAGCAACAGAAGAGGTCTTATCAAAGATTGCTGTGGCTTCGGCCGCTGATGTCGACAAAGCCGTTGCTTCCGCAAAAAAGGCTTTGCCTAAATGGAAGCGTTTGCCAGCAAAAGAGCGTGGTAAATATCTCTTCCGCATTGCGCGGCGTTTGCAAGAGCGTGCACGAGAATTTGCGATTCTCGAAACAATGGACGGCGGCAAGCCCATCAAAGAATCGCGCGATGTTGATATCCCTGAGGCGGCCAAGCATTTTTTCTATCATGCCGGTTGGGCCGACAAACTTGATTATGCCTTTCCTGGTCGTGAGGCAAAACCTGTTGGTGTTTGTGCGCAAATCATTCCCTGGAATTTTCCGCTGCTGATGGCGGCTTGGAAGATTGCCCCGGCGTTGGCTTGCGGGAATACAGTTGTTTTAAAGCCAGCTGAAACGACTTCTTTGACTGCATTACGCTTGGCTGAAATTTTTCAAGAAGTGGGGCTTCCAGACGGAGTCGTCAATATCGTGACAGGCGCCGGCGAAACGGGGGCTGCATTAGCGAGTCATAAAGGTGTCGATAAAGTCGCTTTCACCGGTTCGACGGGTGTAGGCAAGCTGCTCGCGGAAATGACTGCGGGCTCGGGTAAGCGCTTGAGCCTTGAGTTGGGCGGCAAGTCGCCCAACATCATTTTTGAAGACGCCAGTATTGACCAAGCTGTCGAGGGCATCATCACAGGCATCTATTTCAATCAGGGCCATGTCTGCTGTGCCGGGTCGCGTTTGTTTGTTCAAGAAAGTGTTCTCGAAGAAGTGACCACAAAGCTTGCGATTCGCATGCAGTCGTTGCGCATGGGTGACCCACTCGACAAAAATACGGATGTCGGTGCCATCAACTCTGCAGGGCAGTTAAAGACGATTCAGGGTTACATCCAATGCGGCAAAAAAGAGGGTGCACTTTTGCATCAGCCCAATCACCGTAAAGTGCCCAAAAAGGGCTTTTGGTGTCGCCCTGCTTGGTTTGAGGGCGTGCAACCTTCTCATACCATTGCTCGTGAAGAAATCTTCGGCCCCGTTTTGGCCGTGATGAGTTTCCGCACTCCTGAAGAGGCTCTCAAACGCGCAAACAACACCCCTTATGGTTTAGCTGCAGGCATCTGGACTGACAAGGGTTCTAAGGCCTTCGAAATGGCCTCTCAGATTAAGGCGGGTGTGATTTGGTGCAACACCTACAACCGTTTTGACGCTGCATCGCCATTTGGCGGTTTCAAAGAATCAGGCTTTGGCCGCGAAGGTGGTCGCCAAGGTTTGTCAGCCTACCTGGAGCTCGTCTAATGAATACTCGCCTACCTGTTTTGAAAACCTGGAAGCTCTTTATCGGCGGCGCCTTCCCTCGCACCGAGTCGGGTCGCACGCTTGCCATTGACGATCTCAAGGGCAATTTGCTGGCTCACATCTGCCACGGATCAAAGAAAGATTTGCGTAATGCCGTTGCGGCCGCGCGCAAAGCTCAAGGTGCTTGGCAGAAGCGATCGGCCTACAACCGTGGGCAGATTCTGTATCGCATGGCCGAGATGCTTGAGGGCAAGGCCGATGAAGCTGCACAGCTCTTGGCTGCTACGGTTCCAGGTGGTGTGCGTCGTGCGCGCCGCGAAGTCGAAACCGCATGCGATCGTCTCGTCTCGATGGCGGGCTGGGCTGATAAATACGCCCAAATCCTCGGCAATCAAAACCCAGTCGCTGGCGCTTTCTACAACTTCACAGTGCCTGAAGCGGTCGGAGTCGTAGGGGTCGTCGCACCCAATGAAGAGCCTCTCCTTGGTTTGATTTCCTTGATTGCGCCGGCCTTGGTGAGCGGCAATGTTGGGGTTGCCATTGGTTCCCCTCAGCATCCACTAGCGACGGCTCTTTTGGGTGAGGTTTGTGCTACATCCGATGTGCCTGCTGGAGTTCTAAATTTGATTACGGGTTTGCGCCCTGAGCTACTCGGCGTTCTCGCTGACCATCGCGATGTAGACGCCATCCACGCTGGCGGATGTTCGCCGAAAGAGACGCGCACTCTTGAATTGGGTGCTGCGGGTAATGTCAAGCGGGTCGTCGTCCGGAAAACTAAGGGCAGCGATTGGTACGACGACCGCCATTGTGCATCGCCCTATTGGATTGACTCTTTTGTGGATTCCAAAACGATTTGGCATCCATCCTCGACTTAGCCGTCTGCCTTTTCCAAGCAGATTCGCTTAAAGGCGGGTCGCATCGTGCGGCCTCGTAGAATGCGCGCCTATGTTCGAGCCGCTAAGCCGTGAATACCTCGATCAGCCCGATGCCTTTGAGAAAAAGGTACTTGGGCTTTGGAGAGACGAAAACCTTCTGCGCGCGACCAATGAGTCGCGGCAAGATGGTGAACCTTTTGTGTTTTACGAGGGGCCACCTACCGCGAATGGCCGCCCGGGCATTCACCATGTCTTGGCGCGCACGCTGAAAGATTCGGTGTGCCGCTACTACACCATGCAGGGCCGCAAGGTGCTCCGCAAAGCAGGCTGGGATACGCACGGCCTGCCCGTTGAGCTTGAAGTCGAAAAACAGCTTGGCATCCAGGGCCGCGCGGGCGTCGAAGAATTCGGTATCGCGCCATACAACGAGGCTTGCCGCAATTCGGTTTTTACTTACAAAGGCGAGTGGGAAGAGCTCAGTCAGCGTATGGGCTACTTGCTCGACTACGACAATCCATATGTGACTTTTGACAAATATTACATCGAGTCGGTGTGGTTTTTGCTCTCGCGGTTTGCAAAAAATGAGCTGCTTTACCAAGGCTATAAGGTGTTGCCTTGGTCAGGCGCGTTAGGCACCGGTTTGTCGAGCCACGAAGTCGCTCAAGGCTACAAAGATGTCGTCGACCCATCAGTTTGGGTGAGCTTCCCATTTCTCAACGGCACGGGCTTGCTCAAAGGTGCCGCCCTAATCGCCTGGACGACCACTCCGTGGACATTGCCCTCCAACATGGCGGCCTGCGTCCATCCTGATTACGACTATGCCGTGATTGAGGCAACCCATGCCGGCGCCCGCACTCGATTCGTACTACTTGAATCAAAAATGGCCGATGTTTTCTCGGAAGATGCGGACACCACCATCCTCGGCACCGTAAAAGGCTCCGATTTAGAGGGTTTGGCTTACGAGCCTCTTTTCACCTGGGAGGGCGGCGAAGTTCCGCACCCAGGCACGCGCCGCCATGTTGTGCTAAACGATACTTTTGTGACCGACGAAGACGGCACGGGCGTGGTGCATTTGGCGCCTTACGGTGCAGATGACTTCCGTATTGCTCAATCTCAAGATTTGTACGCAGCAATGGCTGTTGGGGTTGAAGGGCGTTTCTTGGTCGAATTGCCCGGCGTTGAGGTCGGTACCTTCTTTGCAGATGCCAATAAGGCTTTGATGCGCGATATGAAAGAGCGCGGCCGTTTGGTCAAGCAGGCTCAATACAAGCACAGCTACCCGCATTGCTGGCGCACCGATAAGCCATTGTTTTATTACCCGGCTCCAGCATGGTTTATTCGCACGACGGCGTTTAAAGACCGCATGGTTGCAGAAAATGAGCGTATCCGCTGGTCGCCGTCCGAAATTGGGTCGGGCCGTTTTGGCGAGTGGCTTGAAAATAACATTGACTGGGCTTTGTCGCGGGATCGTTATTGGGGCACGCCGCTTCCGGTTTGGGTCAACGAAAGCGATTCAAGTGATTGGCTCTGCGTGAGCTCTTTTGACGAGCTTGCTGAATTGGCGGGGGGGCTACCCGACGATTTCGACCCGCACCGCCCGGTTGTTGATGCGATTGCCTTCGAGACGCCCACTGCGGGCAAAACAGGCACGATGCGCCGAGTTTCTCAGGTGATCGACTGCTGGTTTGATTCGGGCGCGATGCCTTTGGCGCAATACCATTGGCCCTTTGAAAACCGAGAATTGGTCGCGGAGCAGTTTCCTGCTGACTTCATTTGCGAAGGGCTCGACCAGACGCGGGGTTGGTTCTACACCTTGCACGCGATTTCAATTTTCTTGACAACGCAAGACGAATCATTATGGGAATCGGGCGAGTTGTTTGGTGAGCCACTGCCGCGTTTACGCGAAGGCTCTTCATATAAATCGGTTATGGTCAATGGCTTGCTGCTCGATAAAAACGGGCAAAAGATGTCGAAGCGATTAGGCAATATCGTTAACCCACACGAGGCTTTTGAGGCTCACGGTGCCGATGCCGTTCGTTGGGGTTTGTTAGGTGGGGGCGCAGCGCATTTGTCGCGGCGTTATGACGACCGCAATTTGTCAGAGGTTCGTCGTCGCGTTTTTGGCACACTCACAGCCAGCTACGACTTTTTTAGCCTTTACGCCAATACTGAGAGTTGGTCATCAGAAGCCCCGCGCCCGCCACTCGCAGAGCGGGCCTCTCTCGACCGCTGGATGCTATCTCGCGCCGTAGCGGCCGCAACCGAGTCTGCTCAAGCCTGGGAAGACCTTGAGCCCGCTCGTGCCTTGCGCGTTGTCGAGCGTTTGGTCGTTGATGAGCTGAGCAATTGGTACATCCGACGATCCCGCCGCCGTTTTTGGGGTGGTGGCGTTGACGGGCATTCGGCATTCGCGACTTTGTTTGAGGTTCTTGAGACGGTTTCTTGCATCCTTGCACCCGTAGCGCCTTTCCTCGCTGATGCGCTTTGGCGCCGTTTGGGGCATAAAGATTCAGTCCATTTGGCTACATGGCCAGCTGAGCGCCAGTCACGCGATCTGAAATTAGAACAGGCGATGGCTCCCATTTTGGTGGCCTCAAGCTTGGGGCGTGGCGTTAGAGAGCGCGTGCAGATTCGTGTTCGTCAACCTCTAGCCAAGTTGATTTGCCATGTCGCCGGCGATGGCTCTTCGGGTGCTGAGGCTTACGAGAGCATTCTCCAAGAAGAACTCAATGTGAAAGAAATCGAGTGGGTTACCGGCACGCCTAATTTTCTTCAGGTGCGTGCCAAGGCCAACTTCAAAACGCTTGGCCGCCGTGCCGGGAAAAATATGAAGGCCCTTGCCGCTGCCATTGGTGAGCTTGACCGCACAACCTTATTCGGCTTGCAGTCTGGCGATTCGGCGGTGGTTTCTATTGATGGGGCCGACTACACGCTTGGCGCCGAAGATGTCATCCTCGAAACTCTCTCTGCAGACGGCATGGAGGCCGCCACAGATGGCACGGTCACGATTGGCTTAGTTACTGAGCTGACTGCAGAGCTGACTCAAGAGGGTTTGGCTCGCGAAATCATGAATCGAATTCAGACTCAACGCAAAGAAAGTGGCTTGAGCGTGAGTGATCGTATTTCGGTCGAGGTTTTCGGTTCGGACGCGGTCCAAGACGCGGTGCGCGAGCATGGCTCCTGGATGGCTACTGAAGTTTTGGCTCCTGCCGGCCTTGCTCTAAGTGAATCCTCTGGTGAGTCTTATGTCGTCTGGGATTTGCCCAATGAACAGCGGGTCGAAATTCGTCTAGAAAAAACTTCCACATAAGTTGGTTTCAGTGTTAAAGTCAATATGTGCTTTAGGCATTGCTGGAGGTACAGGCCTCTGTCCGATAAACAAAAACTGGGAGTTTTTCTCCGCTGCGGGTAAACCGTGATGGGCGACACCCACCTTGACTGACTGGGACTTCCCGGGCTCTCCGCCTCACCAGTGCTGCACATCAGACCCCGTTGAGTTTCGACTCAGCGGGGTCGATGCGTTTTGGGGTGTTTTGTTCTTTTCTGAGCACTAGTGGGCTTTTCGTTTGCCGTGCAGCGGGCAAAGCGGCAAACTGTTTGAGACATGTTTCGCCCCTCCCTGCTTTGCTTTGTTCCCTTGCTCCCCTTTGTTGCGCTGGCTTGTTCTGGCTCTGAAAAGCCAGCTCCGACCCATCCGACAACCGTTGACGCAACCGCGCTTTCTCTTGAATTGCCCGCTAGCAGCGAGCCCCAATCGACTAACGCTGCTTCCCCAAAGGCGGAGTCCCGCACCGACAACGACACCGCGTCTCAGGCCAAGCCGTCCAGTGATGTGCAGGCTGACGGGCGCATGCTCCTCCGAAAATGGCACCGCGGCGTCCACACTCAGAGGGCTCGCTTGATAGCCGGTTCGACTCCAGGCCATGCCTCTTTGCGCGCTTTTGTCGCTGGCCAAGCTGGTGGCGGCCCAGCTTACGCCGATTTGTTGCGCACTGAGCAGGCACAGTCACAGTTGGGGCCAGTGTTTTCCATGTTTGCAACAAAATGGTCGACAGAGGGCGTGCATGAACTCGTCGGCGCCCTACATCTCGCGCAAGTTAAGAGTGCGGCGTGGTTGGCTTGGGCTGAGTTTGCTGTGCAAGAGTTGCTCGCCAAGCAGCAGTGGGTCGAAGCAGGTGCCTTATTGGGCGATCTCCTGCGAGCTGAGGTGCAGGTTGGGTATGACCGAGAGCGCATCCTTGAGTTGCAGCCCCTAGTTGAGCGAGTCTCGAAGCGCGCGAGTACTTTTGTGCCTTTCCGTGATTACAAAGTCCAGTCTGGGGATAGCCTCTGGAAAATCAAGAGAGAATTGCGCAAAGACAAAATTTTGGTTAACGATGGTTGGTTAATTGAATTTAATCGAAAGCGCAAGGCCAGCCTGCGCGCCGGTGAGACTCTTAAAATACCGTTAGGGGTTCTAACAATCGAGGTTTGGCGGCAGTTGCGGGTTCTGGCTTTGCTCGTGGATGGCGTGCCCCTGCGATTGCTGCCGGCCAGCATGGGGGAAGTGGGCGCTGAAACACCTCTGGGAGTCTTCACACTCAAAGATTGCCTTGTTGAGCCGGTTTACTGGCCTCAAGACGGTCGTGGTGCGATTCCATTTGGCAACCCTGAAAACCCACTGGGCGCTCGCTGGTTGGGCTTCGCGGAAGACCCCTCGTATGGCATCCATGGCACGATAAGCGACGCTACGGTTGGCAGTTTCGAGTCTCAGGGCTGTGTGCGCATGCGCAATGCTGATGTAACTGAATTATTTGAGTTTGTCGGCCCCGGCGCCATAGTCACGATCCATCCTTAAAGGGCGTGCCTTTTCGTTGGCTTAGCAGCCAGTCATTTGCCAGGGCGTCGGAAACGCCAATGCCACAGCTTTGCACCTGCCCGCAGTAGGCAGAGCCGGCATCTGTGTAGAAGCCAATTTTTGGGCCAACAAAAGTAAGTGTCCAAGTCGCGGGAAGGCATATCCCCATGGCCTCTCCAGAATCACAATTAAGCCCAGATGGGCAATCGACAGCGACAACCGGCAAGCCGCTAGCTTGAATGGATTGAATCAGGCTAAAAGCGTAACCACTTATCGGTCGATTGAGCCCTAAGCCAAAGAGCCCGTCCAGAATGAGGTCGAAGTGGTTGGAGAGAAATTCGGCAGAAAAAGGGCCATTCAGGTGAGGGATGCCAATCAGTGCACTCGTCTGTAAGGCCTTGTCGCGCAAGGACAGCGCGCCGCCGTGCGATGGCTGCGCTAGCTCGAAAAGGCCAATGGAGGGCGCTAGGGCGCTTTGCGAGAGGTGCCTAGCAGCTATGAGTGCGTCGGCACCGTTGTGGCCAGGCCCAGCCAAGCACAAGACCCGAGTGAATTTGTAGCTAGTTGCCAACTTAATGCAGAAGGCGGCAACGCCAGATGCCGCATTCTCCATGAGGAGAGAGGCGGGGATGCCAAAGGCGAGTTGGAGGTGTTGATCGAAGGCGACACATTCACGGGTGGACCAGAGTAATTTTGTCATTTTTAAAAAAAGTAGGCGAGAAGTGTTGACCCGCACTTTGTGGCTCTTAGAATACTCGGCCTTGAAAATGAAAACCTCATCTTCAGGGCAGTTTCATCACCTCCTTCAAAGTCGCAAATGCGCGAAAATAACAGGAAAAAAGGTGGTTTTGGCTTGACCAAAGGTTTTAGGACTGTAAACTGTTTCGCCCGCAATCGCTAAACACGACTGTGCGGGAAACGCCCTCGGGCGTCTGTTCTCTCAAAATAAGGATGACCCTGTAAGAAATAGAACCAGAGTCGATTCCTCAAACCCTCTTGGGTTTGTGAGGCCTTCGGGCCAAACAAAAACATAAGTGAAGGGTTTGATCCTGGCTCAGAGTGAACGCTAGCGGCGTGGATTAGGCATGCAAGTCGAGCGCGAAAGTCGACAAAGGATCTCTTCGGAGTGACTGCGTAGACGAGTAGAGCGGCAAAAGGGTGAGTAATACATGGCGAACGTACCCCTTACTTTGGAATAACTTCTGGAAACGGAAGCTAATGCCGAATAGTCCCATAAGAGCGCATGCTCCAATGGGTAAAGTTTTTTCGGTGAGGGAGCGCGTCATGCGCTATCAGCTAGTTGGTGAGGTAAAAGCTCACCAAGGCAAAGACGGCTAGGTGATCTGAGAGGATGGTCACCCACATCGGGACTGAGACACTGCCCGGACTCCTACGGGAGGCTGCAGTCGAGAATCATCCGCAATGGGCGAAAGCCTGACGGTGCGACGCCGCGTGAGGGATGAAGGCCTTAGGGTCGTAAACCTCTTTCGCCTGGTAAGAATACAATTGACGTAAACAGGTAAAGAAGCACCGGCTAACTCCGTGCCAGCAGCCGCGGTAAGACGGAGGGTGCAAGCGTTACTCGGAATCACTGGGCGTAAAGGGTCCGTAGGCGGAATGGAAAGTTGGATGTGAAATCCCTCGGCTCAACCGAGGAACTGCGTCCAAAACTATCATTCTAGAGGTTGGTAGGGGACAGTGGAACTTCAGGTGGAGCGGTGAAATGCGTAGATATCTGAAGGAACATCGATGGCGAAAGCAACTGTCTGGGCCATACCTGACGCTGAGGGACGAAAGCCAGGGTAGCGAACGGGATTAGATACCCCGGTAGTCCTGGCTGTAAACGATGATCACTAGCTTATGGCGCTTTCGAGTGTCATTTGCGTAGCTAACGCGTTAAGTGATCCGCCTGGGGAGTATGCACGCAAGTGTAAAACTCAAAGGAATTGACGGGGGCTCACACAAGCGGTGGAGCATGTGGTTTAATTCGAAGCAACGCGAAGAACCTTACCCGGGTTTGACATGTATGGATTAGGTCCTAGAAATAGGTCCGACACTCCTAGAGTGGAACATACACAGGTGTTGCATGGCTGTCGTCAGCTCGTGTCGTGAGATGTCGGGTTAAGTCCCTAAACGAGCGAAACCCCTGTCTTTAGTTGCCAACACGTAATGGTGGGGACTCTAAAGAGACCGCCGTGGTTAACACGGAGGAAGGTGGGGATGACGTCAAGTCATCATGGCCCTTATGCCCGGGGCTACACACGTGCTACAATGGGTGGTACAGAGGGTCGCTGCATCGCGAGATGTGGCCAATCCGTAAAGCCATCCTCAGTTCGGATTGTAGGCTGAAACTCGCCTACATGAAGCTGGAATCGCTAGTAATCGCAGGTCAGCTACACTGCGGTGAATATGTTCCTGAGCCTTGTACACACCGCCCGTCAAGCCACGAAAGCTGGTAGTGCTCGAAGTCGTTAGTTCAACCCTCGGGGGAGCTGGCGCCCACAGCAAGATCGGTAATCGGGACTAAGTCGTAACAAGGTAGCCGTAGGGGAACCTGCGGCTGGATCACCTCCTTTCCAGAGGATTATCTGGACCACTTTCGAGTGGACATACCCGTAAGCCCTTAGGGGCGACAAGGGTCAAAAAACAACCTTCGACAAAGGTTCAAAATTCTTACAGGGTCATTCCTTTCCCTTACCCCAGCACGTCCTGGGATGGGCCAGTAGCTCAGTTGGTTAGAGCGTCCGCCTGATAAGCGGGAGGTCTGTGGTTCAACTCCACATTGGCCCACCAACATAGGCTGCTAAGTCTGTCACATTACGGGGGCGTAGCTCAGCTGGAAGAGCATCGCGTTTGCAACGCGAAGGTCACGGGTTCGAGCCCCGTCGCCTCCACCACCCCTAAAAAGGTGCCCGGTGACGAGACCTTGGCAGCAAAGGCAAAGTAGATCATTAACAATCAGGCAGGAAGCGTAATCGAGTAATAATTGAATCGAGCGCAGAAAAAAAGTTAAGTAAGTAAGCGTCAATAGGTGGATGATTAGGCGTTCAAAGCCGATGAAAGACGTGGAATAACTGCGATAAGCCTCGGAGAGCCGTTAATCAGGCATTGACCCGGGGATTTCTGAATGCGGTAACGCGGCAGGGGTAATGCCCTGTCAGCGGCTGGTGAATACATAGCCAGTCGTAGGTAACGTGGTGAATTGAAACATCTTAGTAACCACAGGAAAGTAAAGAAAAATCGACTCCCTCAGTAGCGGCGAGCGAACGGGGATCAGCCCAAACTATCGGTGTGCCAAGGTTATGGCCGTTGCACCGGTAGGGTTGTGGGACTTGCAGGTCGTACCATAAAGCGACCAATAGAGTTACAAAATCAGTGTTTAACCGAATGTTCAGGAAAGAACAACCGTAGAGAGTGACAGTCTCGTAGGTGAAAAGCATTGATCTCTAGGAAGTATCCCAAGTAAGGCCAGACACGTGAAACCTGGTTTGAATCCGCGGGGACCATCCCGTAAGGCTAAGTACTTTGAACGACCGATAGTGACTAGTACCGTGAGGGAAAATTGAAAAGTTCCTCTGTTAGAGGAGTGAAAAGTACCTGAAACCATTGACGTACAAGCGGTAGGAGGCCTATGCCCTTCGGGGAATGGCTGACTGCGTGCCTTTTGCATAATGAGCCGGCGACTTACGATGTTGGGCGAGGTTAAGCATCTCCGGTGCGAAGCCGAAGCGAAAGCGAGTACTAATAGTGCGCCAAGTCTAATGTCGTAGACCCGAAAGCAGGTGATCTAACCATGGGCAGGGTGAAGCGCGTGTAATAGCGCGTGGAGGCCCGAACCGGTGTTGGTTGAAAACAACTCGGATGACTTGTGGTTAGGAGTAAAAAGCTAATCGAACCTGCAGATAGCTGGTTCTCCCCGAAATAGCTTTCGGGCTAGCGTCTAGTAAAATAGCACATGGGGGTAGAGATACTGATTTCGACTGGGGGGCTACCCGCCTACCCACCGAACCCAAACTCCGAATACCGTGTGTGGTACCTAGGCAGTCAGACTGTGGGCGATAAGGTTCATAGTCGAAAGGGAAACAGCCCAGACCGCCAGCTAAGGTCCCCAATTAGGACTAAGTGTTGTTAAGGAGCTGAGATTGCGAAGACAGCCAGGATGTTGGCTTAGAAGCAGCCATCATTTAAAGAGTGCGTAATAGCTCACTGGTCGAGCAGTCTTGGGCCGATAATGAACGGGACTCAAGTTCTAAACCGAAGCTGCGGATCCGGAGACATGCGTCTCCAGGGTGGTAGGGGAGCGTTGATTGTGCCATGAAGCCATACTGAAAAGAGTGGTGGAGCTGCAATCAAGTGCTTATGCCGGCATGAGTAACGATAAAGAGGGTGAGAATCCCTCTCGCCGAAAATCTAAGGTTTCCTGGGCAAGGCAAATCCGCCCAGGGTTAGTCGGTTCCTAAGGCGAGGCCGAAAGGCGTAGTCGATGGATAACAGGTTAATATTCCTGTACCGGCGGAGAACGTTTGACCGATGGAGTGACGGATCTTCAAGAGTGGTCGGGGCGATAGTTGTCCCCGTGTAAGCCTGAGGGACGCAGTAGGTAAATCCGCTGCATCAGTTCCCAGGGGTGATGCCGAGACTTTAAGTCGAAGCCACAGGCGAAGGTTCCTGGAAAATCTTCTAGGGAGTTCAAAGCTGACCGTACCCATAACTGACACAGGTAGATGGGGTGAGAATCCTAAGGCGCTCGAGATAACCTCTGTTAAGGAACTCGACAGATTGGCCCCGTAAGTTCGCGATAAGGGGCGCCCTGGAAGGTGATGGCACTTGCTGCCTGAGCGTTCTAGGGTCACAGAAAATCGGGAGTGGCGACTGTTTACCTAAAACACAGGACTCTGCAAAGTCTTAAAGACGAAGTATAGGGTCTGACGCCTGCCCAATGCCGGAAGGTTAAGAGGAGGGGTTAGCTTAGGCGAAGCTCTGAATTGAAGCCCCGGTGAATGGCGGCCGTAACTATGACGGTCCTAAGGTAGCGAAGTTCCTTGTCGGGTAAGTTCCGACGCGCACGAATGGCGTAACGACTGCTCCATTGTCTCAACAGAGGGCTCGGTGAAATTGTAGTCGCGGTGAAGATGCCGCGTAGTCGCACCCGGACGGAAAGACCCCGTGAACCTTTACTGTAGTCTGATATTGGGCCCTGGCGTAACATGTGTAGGATAGGTGGGAGACTTTGAAGCGGGCACGCTAGTGTTCGTGGAGTTGTTAGTGAAATACCACCCTTGTTGCGTTAGTGTTCTAACTCGGTACCTTGAATCAGGGCCGAGGACAGTTTCAGATGGGCAGTTTGGCTGGGGCGGTCTCCTCCTAAAGAGTATCGGAGGAGTCCGATGGTACACTCAGAATGGTTGGCAATCATTCGTAGAGCATAAGGGTATAAGTGTACTTGACTGTGAGACTTATAAGTCGAGCAGGTGTGAAAGCAGGGCCTAGTGATCCGGCGAATTCCGAATGGAAGGGTCGTCGCTCATCAGATAAAAGGTACTCCGGGGATAACAGGCTGATCTCCGCCAAGAGTCCATATCGACGCGGAGGTTTGGCACCTCGATGTCGGCTCATCACATCCTGGGGCTGAAGAAGGTCCCAAGGGTTGGGCTGTTCGCCCATTAAAGTGGTACGTGAGCTGGGTTCAGACCGTCGTGAGACAGGTCGGTCCCTATCCGGTGTGACTGTAGGACGCTTGAGAAGGTCTTTTCCTAGTACGAGAGGATTGGAAAGGACGAAGCTCTGGTGCACCAGTTGTCTCGCTAGAGGCACAGCTGGGTAGCTAACTTCGGAAAGGATAACCGCTGAAAGCATCTAAGCGGGAAGCCCTCTTCAAGACTAGGCGTCCCCATTAGGGTCGTGGGAGACTACCACGTTGATAGGCAGTAGCTGTACGCACAGTAATGTGTTTAGGCGAGCTGTACTAATACCCAATCGGCTTAACTCCCCCTCTGTGATTCGCTTTAAGCGGGTCCCTGAGGGGATCTGCAAGATTCAATAAAATACAATGATTACGCTTCCTGTCACCATCCTCCCTGGTGCCCATAAAAACCTGGCCACACCCGATTCCATTCCGAACTCGGTCGTTAAGCAGGTTTTGCCGATGATAGTGGTTCGTCCGTGAAAGTAGGTTAGTGCCAGGGTTTTAATTAGCAGACCGCGCAGTTTTTAACTGCGCGGTCTGTTTTTTTTTGCCCTAAGCAAAAAAACTAGTACTGGCGGATTACGCCAGTCACTACACCACGAATCTCTACTTCAGTGGTGCGGATTGAATCGTAAGCATCATTTGCTGGAACAAGCAAGATACTTGCGTCAGGCTGAGGCTTGAAATATTTGAGGGTAGCCTCTTCGTCTTGAAGAATCGCGACTACGATATCACCCGATTGGGGTGGACGCCCCTTTTCGATTACGACTAAATCGCCAGATTGAATGTGTGCGTCAATCATTGAATCGCCTTGTACTTCGAGGAGGTAAGTGTCGCTTTTAGTGCGCACTATTTCATCAAAATCAAGTCGCTCACACTGCTCGATGGCTTCAATTGGGCCACCTGCTGCAATGCGGCCTGCAAACGGGAGGCTGCCTATACCAATAGCTGCCGCGAATTCTGCATCCTCATGAATATCAAGGTTCAGGACGGTTCTCGCTTCAGGCGTTAACTCTAGGCCTCGGGACGCACCTGGCTCGAGATTCTCGAGGTAGGCGTTGGCGATTAAGGCCTGGACATGCCCATGAATCGTCACGCGACCTACGCCCATGACTTGACCAATCTCGGCAAGAGTAGGGGAGAGGCTGGTTTCAAACTGGTGATTGTGAATCGTTTCCAGCACTTGGAGTTGCTTTGGGGTTAGGCCCATCGCTACACCATAACCAATCCGAGGATCATTCCGGCCACGCAGAGGAAAGCTTCGATTTCAGCTTTATGTGTTTGTGTGAAGAATCTTTTCATGTTGTTTTACCTAACAAAGACCTAACCATCTTAGCGGCGAACAAAACCCTAACAAGAGTTTCTTTCTATAAATTTTTTCATGCGTGGAACGCGTCAAAACACAAAAAACCCCTGTAAAATAGGCTTACATGGAATCATCCTTTCGAGTTTCCGATTGGCGACCTGTTTCGCCGCTGAAACGCCTTCCGTTTGCCGCTCGCTCTCTCCCTGTTTTCAGGAGTGATATCCTGATTGTTGGGGCAGGCTCAGCGGGTTTGAGTGCCGCTCTTGCAGCTGCTGACGAGGGTTCTCATGTCATGGTTCTTGCCAAGGGCGAGGCATCCATGAGTAATACTCGCTACGCACAAGGTGGGGTAGCCGCAGCAGTTGGCCCTGATGATGATCCTAAAACCCATGCTGCCGACACTCTTCGCCTTGGTTATGGTCTTTCTGAAGCCGATATTGTCCGTAATCTGACCGATGCTGGGCCCAGCACGATGGATTGGCTTTCCTCTCTCGGAATGGCCTTTGACTATTGTCCCTCCGGTAATATCGAGCTCGGTCGCGAGGGTGGGCACCAAGTTGCCCGTATTCTTCATTCCGGTGGCACAGCGACTGGCCACGAGCTGCAGCGTGTCTTACTCGCTCAAGTCACCCAGCACCCACGCATTGACCTTTTTACCTTCGTGACGGCCGTTGATTTTGTCAAGGATAGTGAAGGACGCGTTTCTGGCGCGGTTTGTATGCAATCCAAGCGTGGCCAGTCTGATTTTGAAACGGTAATCTTTGAAGCTACTGAGGTCCTTTTAGCTACGGGTGGTGGGGGCCAGCTCTATCGTGAAACGACTAACCCGCAATTGGCTACTGCCGATGGGCTAGCAATGGCCTTACGCGCCGGCGCGGTTCTCCAAGACCTTGAATTTGTTCAATTTCATCCAACTATTCTTTATCTCGCGGGTGCCGCACGCTTCCTAATCTCTGAGGTCGTCCGTGGTGAAGGGGCTATTTTGCGCAATCGTGCTGGGCATGCCTTCATGCAAGATTATCATGCGGATCGTGAGTTAGCTCCGCGTGATGTGGTCAGTCGAGCCATTTATCAGCAAATGTTCCTATCGGGCGATACCCATGTCAACCTCGACCTCTCTTCGGTGACGCGTGCCGAAGAACACTTCCCTAGCCTTGCCCGCATTGCGGCCAAATTTGGTATTTTTATCGGGTCTGACCCTGTGCCAGTTCGGCCAGCCGTTCATTATTTGGTTGGTGGTGTTGCCTCTGACCTAGATGGTCAAACATCCATCCCGGGCCTTTGGGCCGTAGGCGAATGCGCTTCCACTGGCTTTCACGGTGCCAACCGTATGGGGTCCAACAGCTTGCTTGAAGCCCTAGCCCATGGGCGTATTGTTGGCCGAAAAATGAGCGAGCTCGCTGGCGGCGTGACGAGGCGTTTCTTGCTCCCACCGGGGCGCAATGCCGATGAAACTGACGGCGTCGAACTCAATTTGACCGATATTACCTACTCGCTTAAATCTCTTATGTGGCGCCAAGTTGGCATCGAGCGCGATGCTTCGGGTCTCCAAGATGCTGTAGATAACCTCCGCACTTGGTGTGGTTTTCTTTCACATCTTGGTCCCTTTACGCCAGCCGGCGTTGAAACGGCCAATATGATCCAAATCGGTATGGCTATCACGCGGTCAGCTTTATTTCGCCAAGAGTCGCGTGGGGCACATTATCGATCAGATTTCGCCCAAACTGACCCGGCCTGGCAGGTTCATTCTCGCATGGCCTTTCAAGATGGCCAGGTCAGCCTATCTACGGGCCGCGTGCGTACTCCTTCAGAGCTGTCCGGTTAAGGTATTGCCTAGGTCTGCCTCCGTTACCGATTCAGGGAAAGAACGCGCTTTCGTAGCGATTCTTCTCCTACCGCATACAGGTTCTTCTCGCTCTTATGACCCAAGCGAAGAAATCATTGGGCTTGTAGAAGCCGCTGGTGCTCAGGTCGTCGGGCATCTCAGCCAGTCTCGCGCCGTTCCAAGCCCTGCCTTTGCTTTTGGAAAGGGCAAAGTACACGAAATTGCAACCGAAGCGAAAGCGCTTAACGCCGAATTTGTAGTCGTTGACTGCGAGTTATCCCCCTCACAAATACGCAACCTCGAAAAAGTTCTCGAAATGCGAGTCGTAGACCGCACCGAGCTCATTCTTGATATTTTTGCAAGCCGAGCTCAAACCCATCAAGCAATGTTGCAGGTCGAGCTCGCTCAAACGGAATACCTCAAAACGCGGCTCGTCCGAATGTGGACCCACCTTGAAAGGACGGAAGGCGCCATTGGCACTAGAGGCCCAGGCGAGACTCAACTGGAAACAGATCGGCGCCTCGTTGGAAAGAAAATTACGATACTGAAAAAGCGCCTAAAAGAAATTGAGTGTCGCCGCAGACGCGAGGCGATTGCGCGAGATGACCCTCATACGATTTCTCTCGTGGGTTATACCAACGCGGGGAAGTCCTCACTTTTACGCCGCCTAACAGGCAGTGAGGTTTATGTCGCCGACCAACTATTTGCAACACTCGATACGCGTGTGCGGCGTTGGAAATTAGCTGATGGCCGCGCCGTAATTCTGGCTGACACAGTTGGCTTTGTGCGAGACCTTCCGCACCATCTAGTAGCCTCTTTTCATGCGACCCTTGAAGAAACGCTCCAAGCCGATTTGCTTTTACATGTATGCGATGCGTCGTCACCCAACCTCGCTATTCAGCTAGAGGCCGTTGAAGAAGTCTTAAGCACGCTCGATGTCGCTCATATCCCTTTGCTTCTTGTACTCAATAAAGCCGATCGCCTTAACGACGAAGAGCGTTTGATGTTGACTGCTCAATATCCCGAGGGCGCATTGGTTTCTGTAATCGAGGGCGATGGCCTTGTCGAGCTTGAGCAAGTTATTGCTGATACTCTCGATGCTTGGTCTCTCGATTTGCAAGTAGCCGTGCCTGCCGCGGCGGGGAGAGTGTTGGCCGATATTCGCCGCCTCGCAGCCATCCGAGAAGAAGAATGGCGTGGCGAGACATGGCACGCGCGATTAACTCTTGAGCCGCGTCATTGGCAGGTCATTGAGCCTGCCTTAATTGCCCAAGGTGGGCAGGGTCAATCCGCTTAATTAATGGCCCTTTGGGGCTGTTACGCCGGGGATGAGCGGCAAGAGCAATTTTTGTCCTGGGCGGATTGCTCCTGGGTCGTCGAGCTGATTCGCTGCGGCAATCGCCTCGATGATTTCAAGGCTGGCAACTCCGTATGCTGATTTGGCGATGCGATATAGAGTCTGTCCTGAACCAACTGACCAGTATTGTTCGGGCCTTGTCGCGGCTGTCTCTGGCGCAGTAGCAACAGTATCGCTCAGTGCTGGGTTTGTAGGACCCGGCCATTCAGGGTTGTTTTTGCTCACCGGTTGGCTCGAGGCCGCTGAAGGTTTAGCCGTTGCCTTGCTCGAAGCCGCCACAACTTGGACTTCGTCAGCTAGGGTGGGGTCGGCTTGGTTGTTGTCTACACCAAATGTCACGAGGCCAAAGTTAACATGCCCCAATTCAGGGGCAGGGCCAACTTCACCCTGGGCTGAGTCTGTGAACTGTGTTTTCCAGATAATGCCACCAGCCAAGATGACGAGGAGCGCGACGAGGGGAAGGGCGTTCTTCATGGTCACAGAATAGCAAGAGCGGGCTGTTTCATGAAACAGCCCGCTCTAAAGTTGCTAAAAAGCCTTATTTGGCTTCTTTTACATGGTGCTTGCGGCTCCAGCGGTCAAAGAAAACCAGAAGGGGGCTAGCGACAAACATCGAAGAGTAAGTACCAACAATTACACCGACCAACATCGCAAAGGAGAAGCCTTCGAGGACATTGTGCATCGGGCGGTTGGCGAAGAACAACACAGCCACCACGAAAAAGGTCGTTACAGATGTGAGAATCGTACGGCTCAAAGATTGGTTAATCGACTTGTCGATAATCTCATGGTAGGAACCCTTACTGCGAGGTAAGTTTTCGCGAATACGGTCAAACACAACAATCGTGTCGTTAAGGGAGTAACCAATAATCGTCAAGAAAGCTGCGATGATTTCAAGGTTGATCTCAACCGTAACCCAACCCATCTTGGAGAAGAGAGCCAAAGCGCCAAGCGTGAACAGCACATCGTGGAATAGAGCAACCACAGCAGCAAAGCCGTAGCGATATTCTTTGAAGCGGAAGTTCATGTAGATGATGATCGCAATCAACGAGAGCAAAATCGCTTGAACAGCTTTATTTTGAATCTCTCCAGATACGCGCGCACCAACCGTGTTTTTCTCAGGGAAGGCAGCCGTCATATCGATGGAGCCGTCAGCCTTGAGAGGTAAACGCCCAACTAGTTTGACCGACAACTCATTCAACATGTCAGCAGCTAAATCACTGCCAGCTTTCATGTTGTCGCCTTCTGTGAGGGAGCGCTGCTCAGCAGTGAGCTTTTTCTTGACTAGGTAGGTGCGGTCAACATTGCTCTCGTCTCGGCTTTGAACGGAAGTTACCGAATAGCCAGGAAGCAAATCACGCATCGCACCAATCTCAGTGGATTGAGAAAGCTCAACCCGTGCGGCAGAGCCACCTGCGAAGTCGATGCCGAGCATGTTGGAGGCCTCACCAGAGAAGATGATGAGCCCTGCTGCAATTAAACTGCCTGAAATGATGGCAGCGACCTTTCGCTTAGCTAAGAAAGCAAAGTGAGCGTTACCCGCAAAAGCGCGAGCCATCTTGACTTCTTTGACTAACTTCTTTGTAAAGACTAAGTAGTGCATGACGACTTTGGAGAAAACCAAAGCAGAGAACATCGAGGTCAAAATACCCAAAGCTAACATTGCGGCAAAACCTTGAACGGGGCCTGTACCAACTTGATAGAGAACCAAAGCCGTCAAGAGAGTGGTTAGGTTGGCGTCAACAATCGTGGCGAATGCGCGCTCATAGCCGTTTTTGTAAGCCTGCGGAACTTCGCGGCCTCTTTTGCGCTCTTCTCTGACACGCTCAAAAATCAGGATGTTGGCGTCAACAGCCATGCCGATGGTCAAGACCAAACCAGCCAAGCCAGGCAAAGTCAAAGTGGCCTGCGTAAAGAAAAGTGCACCCAAAAGAATGAAGCCGTTGAAGCCAAGCGTGAGCCAGGCCACGATACCGTTCATCCAGTAGTAGAGGAGCATGAAGAACAGCACAGCAATGCCGCCCGCCATCGCAGACCACACGCCTGTGTTGATACTGTCTTCACCCAAGCTAGGGCCAACATAGGACTCACTTTCTAGCTGAGGCTTCACGCGCAAGGAACCGGTACGCAAAACTGTAATCAGCTCGCGAACCTCTTCTTGGCTGAAGCCATTCATGCCACCTTGAATGATGCCAGCACCAGGGAGGCGCTGGTTGATGTTTGGCGCGCTATCGACCTCGCCATTCAGCACAATCGCCATGGCGCGACTTTTGTTTTCTTCGGTGAAATCGGCAAAGGCAGCTTTGCGGTGCTCTTTGAACTCAAAAGCAACTGCGCCGAAGCCAGACTGGTCAATGGTCGGCCCAACATAGTTGAGACCCGCACCATAAAATTCCCAGGAGTCAACACTGTCTTCTGCTGTTTCGCGGATGACATTTTCTAGGCGGAGAGGAACATATTTCCCGGCAATTGAACTGGCCAAAAGCTGGCCATTTTCAAGGGCTGCATTTTGAGTCAAGGCATACCAGCGAATAGAGGGGCGTGAACCACCATCTTCGTAGGCCAACGCGTTGTAAGTCTTAAGCTCGCCTTCTGGGTTTTCGCCCAACCAAGTCTCAAAGTTTTTGCGCTCTTGCGCCAAATCGAGGTCATCACCGTCTTCGGCTAAAATGCGGAATTCAAGCAGACCTTGGTTGATAATCGTGCGTTTGACGGCTGCGACCTCTTCTTCGGACATGCCGGGCAATTCGATTACCAACTCAGATGACCCCTGCGGGTAAATCGGAATATCGGCCATGCCGCTGCCGTCAAGGCGTTTTTGGAAAATCGTAGCGGTTTGTTGCAGCACGACAACCGAATCGTAATTCGGCTGAAGTTGCCCCTCTTCGACCGCCTGGTCGAAGTCGAACCGATAAACGATGCGTGAGCCGCCCTCAAGGTCTAGACCGAGGTGAATATTCCAATTCCAGATAGAAAAGGCAGCGAGCATCGAGATGAAAACGATGCCCAAGATCTTGCGAAACAGGTTCTCGACCATGATGGCGGTGTGGCGCGGGGCCTAAAGGGAAGCAGATTTGCCGACGCGATCGCGCAGGTAGTAAAGACGGGCGCGGCGAGGCTTTTTCGTTGGGCCGCGCTGCACAATGACATTGGTTACGCGTGGGCCGTGGAGTGGGAAAGTACGCTCAACGCCTTCGCCTTGCACGATACGGCGCACGGTGAAAGTTTTGCGGATGCCAGAACCGCCAAAGCGGATAACCTGACCAACAAAAGGCTGGATACGCTCTTTGTCGCCCTCACGGATGAGGTATTCGACTTTGACAACGTCAGCGACTTTGAAAGAAGCAGTTTCTTCTTTCATGTAGAGCTTTTCGACTTCTTGGATGATGTCCATGATTATGATTCGGATGACAGGTCTGGGCGCCGGGATTCGGTGCGTGCCTGTGCTTGTTTGTGCCGCCAATCGGCCACCTTTTGGTGGTCGCCGCTTAGCAACACGGGGGGGACGACCATGCCACGAAACTCAGGAGGCCGAGTGTAGTGAGGGTGGTCGAGTAGGTTTGGTTGAGTGAACGATTCGGCTTGAGCGGATTCTTCGTGACCGAGAACCCCAGGAATGAGGCGCGCCGTCGCGTCGAGAACCGTCAAGGCGGCTAATTCACCACCAGTAAGAACGAAATCGCCGATGGAAATTTCCTCCCAGTCGAGACCGAGACGAATGCGCTCGTCGAAACCCTCATATCGTCCACAAAGGAGCAAGAGGCGGGATTCGTCAGCGAAATCAACGGCATGACTTTGCTGGAATGGAGTACCAGCGGGGGTCAAGAGGAGTTTCCTGCACGGGCCGAAATCACTTTCGACTCGTTCAACGGCTGCAAAGATCGGCTCGCATTTCAGCACCATGCCTGGCCCACCGCCGTAGGGGCGGTCATCAACGGTATTGTGCTTGTTATTGGCGAACTTGCGGAAGTCGAGTAAATGGACTTGAAGCAAGCCGGCTTTGCGAGCACGACCGAGAATGGAGGCGTCGAGGTAAGCCTCGAGAGCCTCAGGAAAGAGGGTTAGAAGATGAACTTCGAGCATCCGGGTTCTCCCCGGAAAACGGCCGCACAAGATACCCTCTCCGGCCTGTCTCGGCAAGGTTTACATGGGTAGACGCGGCACCGGTGAGAGCCTATCTTAGCGCATCATGTTTACAGGACTCGTAGAAGGGATGGCCACCGTAGTTGCCTCGCGCGAAGAGCGCGGCGGTTTGCGCGTGGATTTAGATTTAGGTGCTCTCGCAGAGGGCTTGAAGCGCGGCGATTCCGTCTGCGTCTCGGGCGCTTGCTTGACTGTCGTAACTCAGGTCGATTCGGTTTGTGGTTTTGACTTGTCGGCAGAAACCCTTGACAAGACATGCTTTAGCGCTGCAACGCTTGGTTCCAAATGGAATATCGAGCGTTCTTTGCGGGCAGATGCACGGCTCGGCGGTCATTTCGTGACGGGCCATGTCGACGGGCTTGGAGAGGTCGTCGGCCTTGAAATGCAGGGTGAATATGCGGTTCACACATTCCAAGCGCCACCCCATGTGGCACCTTTTTTGGTTTCAAAAGGTTCCGTCACAATTGACGGCGTCAGCCTGACGGTTGCAGAATTACTTGAAAAAGGTCGCTTCACGGTCGCACTAATCCCAGAAACTTTAGAAGTTACGACTTTCGGGGAGCACGAAGTCGGCCAAAAAGTGCATCTCGAGGGTGACTTGCTTGGGAAATATGTTCTGCGCTACCTCGAGCAGGCGCAGCATAATCCAGAAGGTTTGCGCTCCGCCTTGTCGCCACTCGTCGGGGAATGACACAATAGGCCCGCCGCACTTCGGCTACCCCACGAGCCGAGTCTGGCTCTAACACTCATGCTTCGCTTTTCCCTTCTCACTCTTCTGGCGCTTTTTCCAGCTGCAACGCTTGCAGCTCAAGAAACGGATGCCCTTTCCCTTCAAGCTCTTTCCGCCAACGATATTGAGGTGGAAGGGCTTGTTCGATTCCGCGGCATTCGTCGATCTGGCGATGCGCTCTTCACGAGTGATAATCCACATCAAGCGGAAGTCCTTGCGCGAGTTGGGCTCACGACAAACTGGGACGCCTACCTTTCTGGCTATCTAGAACTTGATGCTGTTGCAGTCGACGCAGGTGATGCTGCCGAGATGCGCTTGCGTCGCGGCTGGGTCGACATTAATAAACTGTGGTTAGATTCAAGTATGAGAGTGGGGCGTTTTGATATTGCCTTCGGTGATGAGCGCATCGCATCCTCGGCTTCTTGGTGGGCCGAAACAAATGCCTTTGACGGCATCCTTTTAGATGGTTCAGGCGGCAACATGGATTGGTCGCTCTGGGCTTCCGAGGCTCGGCAATCGGTTGTTGCTCTTGGTGGCGAGGGTTTCCACGGAGGGCGTGTGGCTTGGGAATTGCCTGAAATGGAGCTCGAAACTTATGCCGTTCAATTGCACAACGGCTCGGCATTGAGCGAATGGACTTATGGCTTGCGCGCAGCAGGTGAAACCTATTTGGGCTTAAACTGGAATGTCCACGGCGCTATGCAATACGGTAATCGTGGCGATTTGCGCATTGTGGCCAACGCTTTCGCTGCTGATTTTGATTATGAGTTAGACGGCGGGCATCATATTGGCCTGACTTGGCAACGCGCTTCCGGCTCCGAAGAGGATGGCGATGATCGTGATGAGCGCTTTCACGCGCCTTTCGGCGATGGCATGCGCCACTTTGGTCGAGTGGCTTTGGGCACATGGTCTAACATTTCGGCTTGGGCCTTGCGCTATCGACTTGACTGGAATCAACGCTGGGCCATGCATGCTGATTTTCATACATTCTCGCGTGATTCGAGTGACGATGCCTTCCGACTTGGCTCGCGAGCTGAAGACTCCCGCGTGGCAGATACAGGAGACTTGAGCATGGCAGATGAAATTGATTTCTACTTGCGCGGCAATCTCACTGAGCGGCTTGACCTTGATTTTGGCTTTACGCTTTTGCGCGCATCCCAAGATGTATCTAATGATTCCACCCAGACGATGTTTTGGCTTTTGACGGGCCTCCGCTTTTAGATAAAAAAATGTTACACAAACTTACCCTTTTTCTCGCCTTCACTGTTGTGGGCACTCTTTACGCACAATCAGGTGCGATTCAATCCGCAGAGGGTTTAGACAACATTCACTTTGGTGCTGAGCTTCGTTTCCGAACTGAGACATACAATCCCATCCGTCCTATTGATGGCTTAGATTCTGATTCAACATCTGCCGGGCGCGCTCGATTGTATTTCTCGGCCGAGGTCGAAGACCACCTGTCGGCTTTCCTTGAGTTTCAGGGTGCTGCCGTGGATTCAGGCTCAGAGAGTGATTCTTCACTTCACCAAGGATGGGGGCGGCTCAATCATTTGGGCGGCTCTGCCAGCTTGCAATTCGGCCGCTTTGAAATGGATTATGGCAATGGGCGTATGGTCTCGTCTTTTGATTGGTCGGCTACGGGTCGCGCCTGGGATGGCCTCCGTTGGCATTCCAAGCTAGACAATCTTTTGGTTGACGCATTCTGGACTCGCCCAGTAGCAGGTCAAGGTGCGCCTTTAGGCGGTCGTGATAGTTTTGGTGGGCTTTATGCAAGCCTAATTGATTCGCCTTTAGGCATGGACATCTACGCCTTTTCGCGCAATCAAGACTCAACGACTCTTAATCGCGCAAGAGATTTCACATATGGTGCGATTTTTTCCGGTTCGCCAGGCCCCGGCATGTCTTGGAGCCTCGAGGGTGCCTACCAAACAGGCGACCACGGCGCTTCTGAAGCTTCGGCTCACGCGATGGCCTTTCGGTTTGATATCGAAAGTGGCCCCGAAGTCAGTTTCGGTTTCGGCTATGAGCTCGCGTCTGGCGATAACGATAGCCTCGACGGCAATGCAAAAGAGTTCCTCCCTCTTTATGACTCTGGTGATGTTTGGCACGGGACCATGGATTTGTTCTCCTGGACAAACCTGCAAGATTTCGTTCTGCGAGCTCGTGTTGGTTTTGATGATGCCTGGGCATTCCACACAGAGTTGCATCAATTCAGTTTGGCCAAAGATGGTGGCGATAATCCCTTCCATGATTCGGCGGTCGTCCTAAGTGCTGATGGTGATTTAGGTACTGAGCTCGATCTTTTTGTAACGGGTGCGCTCAATGATTTTGCTCATCTACGGGTGGGTGTGTCAGAGTTTTTCGCTGGCGACGCCATCATAAATGGCGATAATCAAATGTGGTCGTTTGCTCAGATAGAGCTGCGCTTTTAGCCTGGATATCCCTTACGATCATGGCGGCACCTGTGTTTATAGCGATTGATTGGAATGGCACGGTCGTGCCTTTCTTCGGTGCGCCCATGTATCGCGGTGCTGCCGATGCGGTTGCGCAATGGCGAGCTGCGGGTTGCTTGGTTTTTATCGTAAGCCATGCATCTCAAAAACAAATCGCTGACGATGTCGCCCGTTCTGGGCTTCTCGTTGACGGAGTTTTCGGGGTTGATGATAAGGGGCCTACTTTTTCAAATTTGCGCGCACAGCATGGCTCTGGCCTCGTCTTGGGCGACCACCCCTCTGATTTGCGCGCAGCCCAAGAGGCCGGGCTTCCACTATTGCAGGCTTGCCTAGAGGGGCAAGCGCCTTTCCCAGGGTCTGAAGCTCGCTATACAGATTGGTCGGAAGCCGCTCTGTTGGTCGGCGCATTGAGTGTTTAGCTTTCGCCCGCTTTGCTGAATGCTCTAGCGCGGCTCAAGCGGTTCGAGCAGGTTGTCGGGGTCACCTAACGCAAAAAGCGGGTTCGTGTTTGCCCTCTCAATGAGTTTGGGCCTGGCGTATTTCTCAAACCCTGCGAGGGCTTTGATGTCGACACATAAAGAAGCGCCCACCCCGCAAGTGGAGCACGCCCCCGTTTGGCAGTGATCGGTCAAGACCGAATCGCGGGCGCGTTGCCATTCTTTTTCGAGATAGGCTCGCGTTACACCAAGGTCGAGATGGTCCCAGGGGAAGACCTCGCTCATGGGGCGAGCGCGATAGCAGGTCTCTTCTGGGGTGTAGCCGTGTTCCGCCCAAGCCTCTTCCCAGCATTCCATCCGAAACTCGCGTGACCAAGCGTCAAAGCGCGCACCTGCTTTCCAGGCGCTTAAAATGACGGCGCCCGCGCGACGATCTGCTCGAGAAAGATAGCCTTCGATGAGTGATTCTCCAGAAGTATGACATTGAATTTTAACGGCCCGCAATCTTTGCCAATCCCATAATTGTTTCTTCGTTTCTTTCACCCACTCTGGTCGCCGTTGTGCGTGCCACTGGAATGGAGTGAGCGCTTTAGGGATAAATGTCGAAACAGCGGCCTTGACCTGGCCGAGTCCGCCACACCCCGCATTCTTGCGCTCAAACGAGACTCTTTCGGCCATTTTGACGATTCCGAGTAAATCTTCGCGCGTTTCGCTGGGGATGCCCATCATGAAATACAGTTTCATTTTGGTGTAGCCAAGCTTCCAGGCTTGATGCGCGCCCTGATATAAATCATCATCTTTAATGCCTTTATTGATGATGTTTCGCAGGCGGTCAGTCGCAACTTCAGGAGCCAAAGTTAGCCCATGTTTGCGGACATCCGCCATGCGCGTGACGACGGATTTGATTTCGTCATTCACTCGCAAACTTGGCATGGCAATGCTGACTCGCCTTGATTGAAACTCACGGTTGAGCGTATCCATGATGCTTAAAATCTGGGGATGGTCACTTGAAGAAAGCGAGGTCAGCCCGATCTCATTGAAGCCTGTATTTCGATAGGAGGCGCGTGCAATTTCAAGGATGCGCTCTGGTGATCGAAATCGTTGAGGACGCTTTTCCATGCCAGCTTGGCAAAAACGGCATCCTTCGACGCAGCCGCGCATGATCTCGATGGTGATGCGGTCATGAATGGTGCGGACCGAGGGCAAAACGGGAGCCGTCGGGTAGGGCGCGTTTTCAAGGTCATAGACGATGGCGCGGCGAGGGGTCTTTACTCCGTCGAGCGGCTTCATGGATGCCAATGCTGGGCCCTTAAACTCAGGCTCCCAGAAGCGGGGAGCGTAAAGGAAAGGGCATTCTTCGACCAGGGCTCGCAATAACCCGGCTCGGTCCTGCGGGAAATCTTTGCGGAGGCGGGCAAGCGCGTGGCTAAAGGCCACCACAGATTCTTCGCCATCACCTAGAAAAAACAAGTCAATGAAGTCAGCAACAGGCTCTGGGTTGAGCACGCCCGCGCCGCCTGCCACAATCAATGGTGCGTCGGCGTCGCGATCTTTGGCAAGTAGCGGGATGCCCCCTAGGTCAAGAGTCGTGAGCAGATTGGTGTAATTAAGCTCTGTCTGCAGCGTGAAGCCGATGACATCTAAAGCACAAAGTGGGGTTTGCGACTCAAGTGTGCAGAGGGGTGTGTCGTGCTCGCGGAGGGCGGCTTCCATGTCGGCCCAGGGAGTGAAGCAGCGCTCGGCCCAGATGTCTTCGTGCTCATTCAGGCAGTGATACAAAATCCGTAAACCCTGGTGCGGCATACCAATTTCGTAAACATCGGGGTAAATCAATGCCCATCGCGTGTCGACGCGCTCGCAATCCTTGACGATCTGGTTAATTTCACCACCGATATATCGGCCGGGCATCTGCACACTGCGGAGCAAATGCCCCCAAGCGGTGTCGTCAAGTGTGGGTGGGGTGGCGGCCATGAGCGGATATCCTAAAAGCGGCGGGCTTTTTCTTGACGCGATTTCGTCCGAAAAGGTAAACTGTGCGGCCCTATTGCGTGCATCTGCCGCTTAGGGTGACTGCAAAATGGATCAATCACTTCCCCAGCGCCTTCAACTTTACGTCCAAGGCTCCTTTGAGCGCACCGTGCTCATCCAAAAGCGCATTCGCTCGCTCGTGCGTGGCGATGCACCTCTTTTTGATGCTGAGCTCGAAGGCATCGACAACCCTATCGAGATTGCGCTCATCGAAATCAAGCGCGGTCTCCTTGATCTCAAAGACCCTGAGGTCGAAGAAAAGCCAACATTCTAGGTTGTCTCATTGGGCCCCCTGGCTCAGTAGCACCGCCGGCTATTTTGTCGGCGGTGTTTCTTTTTGGATAAGCAGCTCGAGCAACTTCACCATGCTCTCGCGGAGATTGCTGAAACCTTCATAATGGCAGGTGAAATCGAGTCGATTTTCTTGGGTGCAGATTTCGCGGCACTTGCGTGTGAAAGTCGTGCGGTTCCAATGCAAAATAATGAGACCGTCAAAATGATTGCGCATATCATCTCGTAGTTTTGAAATCTCTTTGTGCCAAGATTGGTATTCGGCCATGCGCCACTCTGTAGAGATGCCTAGCTCGTGGGCATATTCCATGAGCTTTCCTTTGTGCCGGTGCTGAGGCTCACCGCCGCCAACCACCAAAATGCGCAATTGGTTGCCTCCAGAGCCATTTCGCGCTGCCAAAGATTCTTGGATGCGCTGCTCTTCGGCAAGTAGTGGGCGACCACGAAAGCTAGCGACAACCTCTTTGGGTAACTCACGGAATTTGTCGTAATCTTCGAGGACACCCCGGAGGTCATCCCGCTCTTCATGAGTTAGAGCAAATTTCTTTTGCAAGACGCTCACTTGATGTTGGGCATTTTCAAGTGCTTCGGCGAGTGAGGTTTCGCGCGTAGAGCTAGAGCTTGCAGTCGTTAGTTTTTTCTTAAGCGACTTGGCGCGGGTGCTCTTGTCGTGGATTTCAGCTCTCAGCTGAGCCATTTCGTCTCGCAATTCAGCGCGCCGTTTGTGCTCGCGACCAAGTTGCTCGGCAGCTTCAGCAAGCTTGATTTGCGCTTGGCTGAGCCGCTGCTCAAGATTGATCTTATCTTTCTTTAACTTTTTATTCTCGACTTCGGCTGCTGCTGATTTCTTTTTCGCCTCACTGCGCTTTTGGCGTTGTGTCTCTTCGTCGGTATCATTGGCGGTCGGGTAAATGTCGGCGCAGGATGCAATCCATTTAGCCGCTGTTTTCCAGTCGTCTAGATGCTCTGAGAGTAACTTATTGCGAAGCGCAGAGAAAAACGCCGATGGGTGAATCAGCTTGATGTTTTTTTTACTGACCCATTTGCTCGGGCAAGGCTTTTCGTTGGGAAGCGCGAGAAGAAGGAAAGAGGCACTCTTTTTGCGAGAGCCATCTCGTGAGCCAAGCTGCTCGGCCAAAAATCGCGCTGGATTTGGGTAGAGAGGGGGCAACTTCCGCCGCCCAGCCTTGAGGCAAACCTTGATGGCCGCTGGTGGAAGAAACCAGCCAAGCAAAAAAGCCAGTGTTTCAGGCTCGTTGCTCAAAAACAATAAGGCAGAATCTAGGTGGCCAGCGTCTGCGTTTGAAGAGGAGTTCATCAAGGTTAGGGTAACATATGCGCCATGCGGAGGCCGTGCGCCACCGCCATAATGCTATGGCATTCCAAGCAAAAACCATCATCGAGCCCTTTCGGGTAAAGGTCGTTGAGCCTTTACCGATTCTTGACCGTCATGCACGCGCTGAAGCGTTGCGAGCGGCAAACTTTAACCTCTTTTCCATTCGCGCAGCCGACATCACAGTCGATTTGCTGACCGATTCCGGAACAGGCGCAATGAGCCAAGAGCAGTGGGCTGGCATCATGCGTGGCGATGAGTCTTACGCGGGTTCACGCTCCTTTTTGCGATTTGAATCCGTCCTGAAAGACCTGACCGGAATGACGCATATCATCCCGACTCATCAGGGCCGTGCATCAGAAAAGATTTTGTTTACGGCAATTGGCGGTGCGGGCAAAGTCATCCCAAGCAATACGCACTTTGATACGACTCGGGCTAATGTTGAGTTCACTGGGGCCGAGGCTTTAGATTTTGTGATTGAAGAGGGGCTTGACCCATCGAGCGAGCATCCTTTTAAGGGCAATGTTGATCTGCCGCGTTTGGGCGCATGGCTTGAGGCGCATCATGAAAGCGTCCCTGTTTTTGTGCTGACGGTGACTAATAACTCAGGTGGGGGTCAGCCCGTTTCACTCGAAAATATGCGAGCTCTGCGTGATTTATTGAATCGCTTTGATATTCCGCTTTTCTTGGATTGCGCCCGCTTTGCTGAAAACGCTTGGTTCATCAAGATGCGCGAGCCGGGTCAAAGTGGTCGCACGCCGCGAGAAATTTCTCAAGAGATGTTCCGCTTGTGCGATGGCGCAATGATGTCGGCCAAAAAAGATGGCTTTGGCAATATCGGTGGTTTCTTAGCCATGAACGATAATCGTTGGTTGATCGATTGCCGCAACCTGTTGATTCTGACCGAGGGTTTTCCGACATACGGCGGGCTCGCAGGCCGCGACCTTGAAGCTTTGGCGATTGGGCTTGTTGAGATTCTTGACGAGCGGTATCTCGAATATCGAATTGCCAGCACCGAATATGTTTGGCGCGCCCTCGACGAGGCGGGCATCCCTTTGCTGCGACCAGCCGGTGGGCATGCGGTCTATCTTGACGGCCGCGCGTTTGCATCTCACCTTGACCCCGCTGAGCTACCCGGTCAATCCGTGAGTATTGCGCTTTACCTTGAGGCCGGAGTGCGCGCATGCGAAATTGGCACCGTGATGTTTGGCTCAACCCGCGATGATGGCTTGCAAAACCCAAGCCCCATGGATTTGGTGCGGATGGCCATCCCACGCCGTGTTTATACGCAGTCTCACATGGATTATGTCATCGAAGGCGTCCGTTATGTCTTTGATAATCGCGAGTCGCTCCGAGGGTATCGCATCCGCGACGAGCCACCAGCCTTGCGTCATTTCACTTGTGGCTTTGAGCCCATCGATCATGACCCATTGGCCTAAATCTATGGTTTGGGCAGCTTCGGCGGCCATTGCGGGGGCGTGCTTCCTTTTGACCGCCTGCGACCGGGGCCCAATTGAGACCCCGTCGCTTGAGTCTCCAAAGCGCGTCGTGTTTGTGGTCGTAGATACTCTGCGTAAAGACCACATGGGGGTTTACGGCTATGAGGCGCGCCCAACGACACCAAACCTCGACGCCATTGCCGCCCAAGGTGTGGCCTGGCCGCAAATGGTTGGCGTTACTAGCTGGACGATGCCAAGCATGGCAACCTTGTTCACGGGTATGGCCCCGCACGAGCACGGCGTCATGCGCTTGACGAGTTTGTATTCGCGCTTAACCACCAGCCGCACTTTGGCTAACCTCTACCGAGACGCGGGTTATTCAACGGGCTGCATGATGAGTAATTTTTTATTACTCAAGGCGCGGCGCAATGGTTTTTATCGTGGCTTTGATGTGTTCGATGATTCGTTAATTGACATGAAAAACCCGCACGGTGGTTCATCGGCTGCAGATGTTACGAGCGCCGGGATTAAATGGGTGAAATCACTCCCCGCGGATAAACCTTGGCTTTTGGTCTTGCATTATTTTGACCCCCATACGGCCTATCTTGACCACGCAACTTACGATTGGCAAAATGATGATTACACGGGGTGGGTTAAATCTGGTCTCCCCGTCGAGACATTGCGCCAACATGCCGACTCAGCAACGGCCGCCGATCGCGCTCAGCTAAATGCCTACTACGACGAAGAAATTCGCACAGTTGATGATGAAATCGGGCGTTTCGTGGCCTTCATGAAAGAGTCCGGCCAGTGGGACGACACCCTTTTTGTCATGACGGCAGACCACGGCGAAGAGCTCGCCGAGCGCGGCCACATCGGGCACACAACGACGCTGCATCCCGAGCAGACGAGCTTGCCTTTGATTGCGCGGTGGCCGGGTGGCGCACCCGTGCCGGCTAAATGGGCGACGGGCAAGAGCCAGCTCGACATCTTTCCGTTTTTGCTTGGTGCGATTGGGCTTGACGAGCCGGCTCGTCCTGAGTCGGCTTTCGTGCAAAGCGAGGTTGATTTCGTCCCGATTCGCCAAGAGCATCAAGATAAATATGTGCGTTTGCGTCGCCTAGCCGGTGAGCGCTTTAGTCTGACTGTTGACCTGCTGAATCACCGCGAGTTGCTTTTCGATTTGCAAAACGATGCTCGAGAGCAAGTCAATCTGCTCGCTGATGACGAGCAGGCCTTGGCTGTCGAAGCTCAAGCGGCATTAGCCGATTTGCGCGCGGCCATGCAGACGACTCTCTGGTGGGAGCCCAAGGCAAGCCAATAAGTCTTTTGTCGCGCTTCCTGATTCACCTACGCCTGTTGCTGATTCCATTGGCCGCGTTGTGGTGGCTTGTGGCAGTATTGCGCGTTTGGGCCTATCAACGAGGCTTTCTAAAGAGTCTTCATCCCGCGGGCCCAACGGTGAGCATCGGCAACATTTCGGCGGGCGGCACAGGCAAAACTCCGTTTCTGTTCTGGATGTTAAGTGAGCTCGAAAAGCGCTCGGTTCGCTGCGGCGTTTTGTCGCGCGGCTACGGAGGCGATGAGGGGCGCATGCTTGATGCGCGTTTCCCGAATGTGGCGTTGGCCGAAGGCGCAGATCGTGTCGCCGGTATGCACCGCCTGGCGGCTCTTGAGCAAGACATAGCACCAGAGGTTTACTTGCTTGACGATGGCTTTCAACATCAACGCCTTCAGCGCGATTTCGATTTTGTATTAGTCGATGCGACTCAACCTTTCGGGCTTTGCCTGCCAGCAGGTAACTTCCGAGAAAGCGCGAGTTCACTTCGGCGCGCGCAAATCATCATCTTGACACGCGCTACGCAAGTGAGCGAAGCGTCTCGCGAAAAGATCTGGGCCAAAATTGACCAAGCCACGCAAACCATACAGCCAAGAATCGAGGGGGATGTCTTCCTAAGTGGCATTTTCACCGTTGATGATGGTCGCTTGATTGCTGATGCGTGCGCTGCTGCTGATTGGCTCAAAGGCCGAAAGGTGCGGTTAGCGGCCGGAATCGGCAATCCGGAGTCTTTTCGATCTTTGGTTGAGCACGAGGGCGCTTTTGTTCAGTCCACGCATTGGTTGAAAGACCACGCACCATGGAGCGATGCCGATGTCAAAGGCCTCGACGGTTTAGTTCCCGTTTTGGTGACTGAAAAAGACGGTGTCAAATTGCGTGGGCGTGTTCCGCAAGAGGTTTACGAAGTGCGCGTCGATTGGCGATTCACGCAGGGTGCAGATGCCGCTGAGAAACGACTCGATGAAGTCGTCCTGCCCGTGCGCGCATCCAAAATTGAACCTCTCTGGGCGGCCATTGACCCCGGAGGTGACGCATGTTGAGTCAACTCCGCCATGATTTTTTTCACAAGCGCTGGAAGCACCAACCTGGCGTCGTGCCTTGGCTTTTGGCTCGCCCGACGATTTTCTTTTTGGCCCTGATGCGTTTAATGCCGAGTCGATTGGTCTTGGCTCTAGCAGATGGCTTAGGGCGAGTCGCATGGCTGAGCCGTCGTCGGCGATTGATTGGGCGCGATCATTTACAGCAAGCCATGCCCGCCTTGACGGCTTCGGCACGAGATGCATTGTTAAAGACCTCTTGCGGGCACCTTGGTCGGGCAGCCGTCGAAACCATGATTGTTCTCGACCGACTTCGAGCCAACTCCGATTCAGCAAAGCCGTCCGGAGAGGCTCTTCTTCCGCGCATCGCTTTTGAGCCAGGGTCGCGCGAATTGCTTGAGGCGCAACTTGGGCAAGGCACGGTTTTTATCGGCGCCCACCTCGGGGCTTTTGAGGTCATGGGTGCAGTCGCCGGTGTGCTTGGTTTACACCCAGCATTCCCCATGCGCTTTCCCAATAATCATTATCTCGGTCAGTCGCTTCTCCGAGGGCGACACGGGTGGGGGAATCAACTCATCCCTCGAAAGGGGGCGGTTCGCAAGATGGTGGCGCACCTAGCTAAGGGGCATTGCGTGATGCTTGCGACCGATCAAAGCGCCCACCATCGGCCGCTGGGCGTGACTTGGTTTGGGCGTGAGGCGCCGACTGAGCGAGCCGCGGCGCAGATGGCCATCCGCCTTGGTAAGCCGCTTGTGGTCGTTTGGTGTACGCGTACTGAGCGGCATGGTTATTGGCGTGTTGGTGCCGAGCAGGTCGAGGCGGCTGGCGAGCGGCGTGAAGCGAGTGGCGCGGCCGTGCTTGACCTATGCGAGCGGACTCATCGCGCCCTTGAACGGGCAATTTTGACGGCTCCCGAGCAATATCTCTGGATTCATGACCGTTTCCGCATCACCAAGTAAAATAGCCCGCCATGCACGACCGCGAACTCATCGAGCCCCTGCGTAATCTTGGCCGCCCCACGGTGGCGGTGGTGGGCGATTTCATGCTCGATCGCTATGTCTGGGGCGATGCGGGTCGTGTTTCGCCAGAAGCCCCTGTGCCTGTCGTTGCCGCTCACCGCGAAGAAACACGACTTGGCGGAGCGGGCAATGTGGCAGCCAACTTGGCGACCCTAGGTGCCAAAGTTAGCGCATTTGGCGCGATGGGCTGCGACGAAATGGCAAACTCACTTTGCCAAACCATGCAAGAGTCCGGAGTCAACGCCAGCGGAATGCAAGCCTGCGACGACCGCCCGACCATCCAGAAAATCCGTGTGATGGCTCGTAATCAGCAAATGCTGCGCGTCGATCGCGAAGAAATCAAACCTCTCCGCGACACCGACGCGGAAGCCATGCTTGCCGCGATTTGCGCCGCCGATTGGTCGGCCATCGTGCTGAGCGATTATGGCAAGGGCACGCTCACTCCTGGCGTGATTCAGGCTGTGCTTGCCGAAGCCACTCGGCGTGGTGCGCCAAGTTTGGTCGATCCTAAGCATCGCGATTTGTCGCGCTATGCGGGCGCAAGCATCGTGACACCCAACCGCGGCGAGGCAGAAGTCGCGATTTGCGATTCGCTTTCCATTGATGAGCCACTCGATTCGATTGAGGCGTTGGCCGTGCACGGCGAATCTATGCGGCAGCAGGCGGGCTTAGATTCACTTCTGATTACTCTGGGCGCAGAAGGCATGTTGTTGCTGCAACCGAATCACAAGCCTTTACATTTGCCGACAGCGGCGCGCCAAGTTTTTGATGTAACAGGCGCCGGTGATACGGTCATCGCAACTTTAGGCATGAGCATGGCCGCGCGGTTGCCACTTGAAATGGCAACGGCACTCGCGAATGTAGCGGCAGGTTTGGCCGTGAGTAAAGTGGGCACGACTCCTGTTGGTCGCGAAGAGTTGCTTCAGCATCTTTCGGCGGCAACGACGGTGCGCAAAGTGCTCTTGGGTACTCAAGCGCCAGCACCAGAGGTTTCGGCAGTAGAGTCAGCGCTTGCTGTTTTCCGCAATGAAGGCTTGCGTGTGGTGTTTACAAATGGTTGCTTTGACATCCTCCACGCGGGCCATGTGCGCTATCTGCAAGAGGCCCGCGAAATGGGGGATGTCCTCGTCATTGGTCTCAATGACGACGATTCTGTGCGGCGGCTCAAAGGGGCTGAGCGACCATTCAACACGCTCGAAGACCGAGCCGTCGTTCTCGCGGGCTTGGCTTGTGTCGATTTGGTCATTCCCTTTTCGACGGATACGCCAGAGGGTTTGGTGCAGCAAGTGCAGCCCGATGTGTTGGTCAAGGGCGGTGATTACCGCGGCCAAACGGTCGCAGGCGCTGAATGGGTCGAAAAAAACGGTGGCGAAGTGCAGTTTGTTGACCTCGTCCCTGGTCGATCCACTACAGGGCTAGCTGACCGAATCCGCACGGGTGCTGACGCCACAAGCGATTCGTCACCCAAAAGCAAATGAGCCCCTGGCTGAGCGGTAAACGAGTCTGGATTCTTGGCGGCCTAAGTGGGCTGTTAAGTGGCTTGCTCGGTATCGGCGGCGGCTTGGTCATCGGCCCCGCTCTTATTTTGGGCGGCATGCCCATGAAACGCGCCTTCGGGACGGCCTTGGCGGTGGTCTTGCCTGTTGCGGTTGTCGGCGTTTGCGTCGAGTTTTTTGCCGCACCTTCAAATTTACACCTAACGACTGCGCTCATCATCGCCGCTGGCGGGCAAGTCGGCGCCTGGCTTGGCGGCAAACTTTTGCCTCATGTCAATGAGCGCTTGTTACGCATTTTGTTTTTGGGTCTGTTGCTTTGGGCGGGTTTGCGCAACTTGGGCATCATCGGTGGCGCACCAATCGGAGTGATGCCTGGCTTGACGGTGGGCTTGGCTAGCTTGTCTTGGGCTTATCAAGTCATGCTCGGGATGTTGGCGGGGCTAACGGCGGTCTTTTTCGGTATCGGTGGTGGGGTCGTCGTCGTGCCTGGTCTGTTCTTTTTAGTGGGCGGGATTCCACTTCATGTTGCCAGTGCGACCAGTTTGCTTGCGATGGTTCCAACCGCGGCTTTGGGTTTGCGCATCGCCTGGAAAGATCAAAGGATTGAGCGCCAGTCCGTTAAGCGTTTATTGCCGACGGCATTGCTGCTAGGTGGCGTGGGTGTGCTCTTACGCAACCAAATCGCTGACTTCGCACCGGGTTTGTTGGCTCAAATCTTTGGCGCTTTTTTGCTGTTTGCCTTTGTGCAAGTCGGGCGGAAGAAGTAGCCGCATCTTGAGCGCAATGCCGTTTTTCGGCCTCTAAACGCTAATTCAGCGACTCTACATGGTTTTCCATATCATGCGGAATCGGGAAAACCGTCACGAGCGTCGTATGGAAAAAAATATAAACGAAGCGACCATAAAAATAGGGGTTAGCGAAACCGCGCGCATCAGAATGATTTTGCCGCAGTTTGTCACAGTAATTCTTGATGCGACCGCGTTTCATTTTATATCTCTTGCCCAGCAAAAGTACCCGACTCACATGCCGCATGCGTGCGGATTTGCCCAGCCCCAGCCGCTGTTTCAGGCGTTCGTGCGCATGCTTGGTGATGTGGATAGAGACGGCTAGTGCCATGGGTAGAGGTTAGCACATGATTTGCGCCGAATGCACGCATTTGTCGATGCCACACCAGTCAAAAATCACACAAACCCACCAAACGCTCCACCGCCAAAGCCTCGCCATCCGCCGGAGAACACTCCAAGCCGACGGGCCCGCGGTAGCCTAAATCCCAAGCCTCTTTGAGCACGCGCGGGTAATAAATCTCACCTGTCCCTGGCTCGTGTCGCCCTGGGTGGTCGGCCAATTGCAGATAGCCGACTTGATCAAAACCCTCGCGAAGCCGACCGCATAAATCACCTTCTGAGATTTGCATGTGATACAAATCCCAGTTAATTTTTACATGACTGCTGCCTACATCTCGGCAAATACGGACGGCATCCGTTGAGCCGTACAAGCAATGACCAGGGTGGTCGACGCGCACATTCATGGGCTCAAGGATCAACATGACATTGTGGCTCTCTGCGATGGGCGCAACTCGTTTTAGAGCGGTCGTGATGTGAGCATGCATTTCGCTTGACGACATGCCTGGCTGGTCATTTCCGCCGACCACGGTCATCATGGGGGCGCCGAGTCGGTTCGCTATTTTGCACGACGCCAGAATCTCTTTTTCAAATGCATCATGGTGTCGTGGGTCATTCATGCCAGGCGCAAAACCCCAAGCTGTAAATTGACTAATCTTGACGCCACTCTCTTTGCAGGCGGTTTCGATGGCTGCTAAATCTTTTCCGCGCCAAGGCCAAAATTCGACCCAGGTGAAACCCGCATCGGCAGCTGCTCGAATGCGATCGGCAAAGGGTAAACTCCTGAACCACATTTCGGCATTCATCGCAAAAGGCAGTTTGCTTGCCTTTAGAGCCACATCTTGCCGGGTGAGCGATATATCTTGCGCGTGCAGCCTGCTTGTTAATGGGAGGCAGGCAGCGCCAATTGTAGTCGCCAGGAAATGGCGTCGAGTCGATGATTCCATAGACCCACTCTAACCCGCCTTTCGGTTCTGGTTGCGATTGCGCTGACTACCCGGCACCCAGATCTTGACACGGTTTCGCCCACCTTCTTTGGCCCAGTACATGGCGTGGTCCGCCTGGGAGACCAGAGTCATCACATCGACGCGATCTTCGGCATCGGTTGATGCAGCACCGAATGATGCGCGGACATGAATGATGTCACCGTTTGGTGCAGGGATTCGCCTTGAGGCCAGCAACTTGCGACAACGCTCAGCCACTTCCGCGGCCTGGATGACATCCGCACCGGGGAGCACCATCAGGAATTCTTCGCCGCCCCAGCGCCCAACTTGGTCGCCGCCACGAATACTGGCTTGCAAGCATTCGGCGACGACTTGCAAAACTTTGTCGCCGACATCGTGGCCGTATTGATCGTTGATGCTTTTGAAGTGGTCGACATCTGCAACCACAACTCCCATGGCTTTCCCATCGCGCCGCGAGCGATCTTCGTCTTTGCGCAAAATGCCCATCAGCGCACGGCGGTTATACAAATCGGTTAAGGGGTCAGTGAGCGCGAGTTTTTGCATTTCGCGGTGCGACTCAAGCAACTGATCTTGCAAAACCAAGAGTCGCGCACCCGCATGAAGTCGTGCATGCAATTCGGCTTGCGCCACAGGTTTGGCAAGGAAGTCGTCCGCGCCAGCTTCTAGCCCGACGGTTAGGTCGTCAACCGTTCCTTTTGAAGTAAGCAGCATCAAGTAGGCGCGGCGATCCAGCCCACGCTCAGCCACTCGGATGCGCCGGCAAAGACCTGGCCCATCGAGCCGGGGCATCATCCAGTCAGAAACGACCATTTGGATGCCACCCGCCTCCCAAACGAGCCACGCCTCTTCGCCATCTGCGGCGGCGGTGACTTGGTGCCCCCAGTTTTCTAGGGTTCTTTGGAGGGTGCGGCGCGTAACCGCGTCGTCTTCAGCGAGGAGAATGTGCATGTGCGTTGGGGGGTAGGGAATCGGAGTGGATTCAGCCCCTTTGCGGTCGGATTTGGCTCGACTTCACCTTTATTTGCAAAAAATTTGAATTTACGAGTTATTTCGATGACCGAAAAAATCAAGTTTCCGAGACGGGCTGCACGGATAAACTGAAAATGATGTTAAGCCTCCTACTTCCACTCGTTTTTCCTTTTTTGGCCGCGCCTGCAGCACAAAACGCGCTTGAGTTTGATTGGCCGGCCACTTTGCCGCAACCCACTCGCCCTGTCTGGGGTTACGAGGCCGTTTTTGAGCAAAACCACATGATTATCGAAGACGGTTTCGGGGTTTGGTGGCAAGTGATGCCGACTTGGGCCAACCTTGAAAATGCCGATTACTATTTTCAAATCGACAAGGACGAGATCAACCCTTTCGAGAGCTTGCTTGAAGTCATGGAACCCGCAGCTGGGTGGCAACGCGACGACCGCATCGCATTTATCAAAAACAACGGTCCGAGCACCATTCCGATTGACTTTGAGTTAAAGAATCAGGCCGGGCTTGAGTTGTTTTCTGGGGAACTGCGGCCAGCTCCATTCTCAGGCAGCAAGGCGTCAACAGGTGGTTGGCATAATGTGATTCGCGGTTATGGCGTGCAGATTGCCCATGAATCTTCCATTTCATCGCCCGAGAGCGCTTATCAAAGGTTTGGTGTTTCGATTGCCGTCGCGCTCAAACCCGTCCCTGGCGAAGGGTGGCTCGCGGAGGTTGTCATGACGGGCAGTGAGCCGCTCGATATGCCTGCCATTTCGTTTGGCAACGGGCAGGTGAAGCCGCGTATCGCAAATCAAGTCCATGAAATGCAGACTTGGGTTCTTTTACGCCCGGGGCAAACCACGACTTGCACGATTGGCGGGTTTTCGCTTTCTTTAAGCCCCGACGCGGCGGCACCCCCTGCGCTGATTGTGCAAGATGATTCCGTCGCCGTTTGCGTGCCGACCCTAAAAGGCTCACCGCAATGGTCGGCCCTTTTTGGTGCGGATGGCTTGATGCCGTGGTCGGCTAAAGGTGGCTGGGTGGCCTTCACTGAAAACGATGCACGGCGCCATGCGCAGCTTCTTGTCTCGGCGGCACAAACACGAGCGCAATGCAAAACCATTGATGTGCGCATCTTGAAAATGGTTGCCGATAAGGAAACAGAGGTTTTTCATTGGGCGGGGCCGATGCACTTCGGGCATCCAACACGCCTTGCCGAGGGCTCTTCCTTCGACGCACTACTCGACTGGGATGTCGAGGTCGCAGCGGGCAGTCGCGCGATTGCACCAGGTTTTTCTTATCTCTTTTCAGGAGTCACGGGCACCCTTGAGCTAAGCAAAGAAAATGAGCAATGGGGGGTAGATATGAATTTACTCCTCCGTGATTCGCGACTCATCGGCAATGAAAGTGTCACTTTCTGTGAAGCGAGGGGGCGAGTCAAAGATGGGGAAGGCAGCGCTTATATTCTTCCTGCATTATCTGGTTTGATTGAGACACTTTTGACGCATGGCAGCGCATTTTCTGGGTTTTACCCCGTGCAAGAGGGCAAAACGACCCGCCATGAGCGAAAATCACCTCAGGGTTCTCTCGCCCTCGAATTGACTCTTTTGGCAGATTAAGCCCACTAGCTTCTTAATCGGTCTCGCGGCGTGGGGAGGTTATCCTGACGCCCCATGACTCCTGCTCTGACCCTACTGATTCTCCCCCTTACCTTGGTTGCTTGTGCCGCTTCACCGCAGGCCGAAACCACGGTTGCCGCCGCCCCGACGCCCCAATCGATTGCAGGCGCAGAGCTGATTGGGCCCCGCACCCCAGCCTTGTCGCCAGATGGTGCGCGCATGGCATTTTCGCATCAGGGTGATATTTGGGTGGCCGATGTGGCCGATGGTGCTGCTGTTCGTCTGACCGCCAACCCAGCGTATGAATCTTTCCCGACTTGGTCGCCTGATGGCCGCTCGTTGGCTTTCCGTTCCAATCGGCACGGTAACTATGACATTTATTCCGTCCCGTCTGCTGGCGGCGCCTTGACGCGCATGACTTATCACTCTGAGCACGACATGCCTCATGAGTGGATCGACAATCAAACGGTCTTGTTGGGTGCGGCGCGCGAGCGTTGGTATTCACGCTATGGACGCGCGCAAATTCTTTGGTCGGCACATGTCGACGCGCGCACCCCAGAGCTGCTGGGTGACTTCCCGGCGATTAATCCAAGCCTGTCGCCAGATGGTGCATGGGCCGTTTACGAAAGGGGCCACGGTGATCAACGCCGCCGCGCCTATCGTGGCCCAGCCTCGAGCGCGCTGTGGTTATGGAACCGCGCTACGAATGAGCACCACGCCCTAACTGAATTCGACGGCAATGACTTGCAGCCCATGTGGGCCTCAGACTCTAACGAGGTTTATTTCTTATCTGATCGCGCTTGCGCTGGCAATGAAGATGGGCGCGATTTGGGCCTCTGGAAAGTCAAGCGTGATGGGGGCGAGCCACAAGCTGTCTTCCATGCAGACGGCATGACTTTGCGTTATGCAAACATGGGCTTGAATGGCCGCGCGGTCGTTGCGGAACTCGACACTTCGATTGTCATGATTGACACAGCAACTGGCCAAGCTCGCACCTGGAAGGCTTACGGTGCGATTGACGGCGGTGAGCCAAACTTCCAAAACCGAGTCGTGTCGAGTGGTGTGAGTGATTTTTCAGTTTCTCCAGATGGCGAAACGATTGCATTTGTTTCAGGTGGCGATTTATATGCCATGCGTAAGCACGACAAAATTAAGCGTGCCGTCCGTATTACGAGCAACCCCGCACCTGACGGCAACCCTATTTGGGTCGAAGATGGTGATGCCATTTTGTTTTTGAGTGAGCGTGATGGCAACACCGAGTTTTATCGTGTGCGCCCACTTTTAGAGGACGAAGAGTTTTATCAAGCCCGCGAATGGAAATTAGAGCGCGTAACAAAAACTGACTTTGATGAATCTTCCGCAAGCCTTTCACCAGATGGTGAGCACCTTGCATGGGTGCAGGGTGCGGGCAAATTGGTCATTGGCGACCCTACGACTCTTGAGGTCTCACGCGTCATGGTGGATGGTTTCGAGGCGCCTTCGTTTGACTGGTCGCCTGATTCTCGCTGGCTGACTTGGTCGGGCGTGAATGATGATTTTAACTACGATGTTTTTCTTGCTCGTGCCGTTTTTGACGAAGGCGAAGATGCAGCCAAGGCAGAAGGCGCAACACCCGTCAATCTGACGCTACATCCAGACGATGACACAAGCCCGAGCTGGTCGCCCGATGGCCGCAAAATTGTGTTCACATCTCAGCGCATGATGAATGACGAGCAAGATGTGTGGGTTTGTTTCCTCAAGCGCGAAGACCTCGAGCGCACCGAGCGTGAGCGCCTAGAGGCGGCAGAAGCGGAAAAGGAAGCCAAGAAAGAGGCAAAGAAAAAAGAGAAAGAAGCCAAGAAAGAAGCGGAGAAAAAAGAAAAAGAAGCCAAAAAAGACGAGCCTGTAAAGGGTGCTGATGCCAAGCAAGACGCTAAAGCGGAAAAGGAGTCGACCGATAAGGGCGATAGCGAAGACGATGACAAGGATGACGAAAAAGAAAAAGTAGACCCCGTTGAAATCGATTTGGATGACATCCATAAACGCCTCGTCCGTCTCACGCGTCGCGAGGGCAATGAACGGGCATTGGGCTTTTCGGCAGATTCTGAAAAGGTCTATTTTAATGCTACGACTGGCACTCGACTTACGAGCAACACAAAAGCTGAGCGCGGTTTCTTTGAAGTCGGTGTGTTCGATCGCAAAGACAAGAGTCTTGATAGCTCACCTATTTCGGGTTTACTTTTGCATGATGAAAAAGTCATGATTCTTAAGAGCGGCAAAATGAGCGAGCTCAAAGGAGACAAGTTTGACTTTTCGGTTTCGATCCGTGAAGACCGTCAAGCGAATCGCTTAGCCGTCATGGAAGAAGCCTGGCGTGCGCTTGATCGTAATTTCTATGACCCTGAGTTTCATGGGCATGATTGGGCAGCAAGCTTGGCGAAATGGCGCCCCTTGATTGAAAACGCGACGACGCCCGAAGACTACGGCGTATTCATGAACTGGATGTTGGGTGAAATGAATGCCAGCCACATGGGCTTTTATGGCACAAGTTCCAGCCGTGGGCGTGAAACTGATTCCACGGTTACAGGCGTGCTTGGTGTCATTTGGGATGAAACTTTTTCCGGCCCAGGTCGCCGCGTCAAAGAAGTTGTTGAGGGCACTCCAGCTGCACGAGCTGATAGCTTGCTTGCGGCCGGTGACATCGTGATGTCCGTGAATGGCGTGGCTTACAAGCCTGCTGATAACTGGGCCAATCTATTCGAGGGTACCGTTGGTAAAGAATCTTTCTTAACGGTTCTTGACGCAGCTAAACAACAGCGCGAGGTCATCCTTCGTCCATCCGCGCCGAGTGATTTGCGAGACGCTCTCTACCGCCGATTTGCCACGCAATGCCGTGATCAAGCTGAAGCGGGTTCGGCTGGCCGTGTGGGTTACATCCATATCCAAGGGATGGGTACAGGTAGCTTGCTTGAGTTCGAGCGTGATTTGTATGCTGCCGGCCATGGGAAAGATGCGCTACTCATTGATGTTCGCGAAAATGGTGGGGGCTGGACGACCGATATGACGCTTGCCATGTTGATGGTTAAAGATCATGCGCGCACGATTCCGCGTGGCGGTGGCGAGGGCTACCCTCAAGGGCGCAGGGTCTTTGCAACTTGGGATAAGCCGGTTGTCGTTCTGTGCAACGAAAACTCCTACTCGAATGCTGAGATTTTCTCTTGGGCGATCAAAACGCTTGGCCGCGGCCCGATTGTGGGCAAGCAGACTTATGGTGCCGTGATTTCAACGGGCGGGGCGACTTTGATGGGCGGCGCCATGGTTAGGCTGCCCTTCCGTGGTTGGTATGTAAACGACAAGGCGCGCACCAACATGGAGCTTAATGGTTGCCCACCTGATTACCCCGTCGAGAATCTTCCCGGTGATTATGAAATAGGACTAGACCGTCAATTGAATAAAGCAATTGAAGTCGCTTTAGACCTCATAAAGTAGTTTCTGCTCCGTATACTCGACATCATGCAGAATGCCACGGACCCTTCGTTTTGGGAGCAAATCTCCGCGGCCTTTACTTTTGACACGCTTTACGCTTGGCATGTTTGGTTGATGGTCGCCGTTGGTGCAGCCATCCTCGAAATGATGACGCCGGGTTTTGTATTGCTCTGTCTGAGTTTTGGCGCCCTCGGTGCAGCTTCCACAGATTTACTAGGCTTTCACGATTTCAAAATGCAAATTGCCATTTTCGGAATTGTGACATTCCTATCTTTTTTCGCATTGCGGCCTTTGTTGCAAAGGTGGTTGACCCCTAAAGTGGCGGCCACAAATGTTGATGGCCTTGTTGGCAAAGTGTGTCGAGTGACCAAAGCCGCCGCAATCGGTGGGGTGGGCTCGGTTCGTATCGGCGCCGAAGAATGGCGCGCAGAGTCGACTTGCGATGCCGAGTTGATTTTAGATTCACGCGTAAAAGTTGCGCGTGTCGAAGGCAACCGCGTCATTGTCGACGCGGTCGCTTGATTGCAGTTGGTTTTTTTCGTTCCTAACATTCTCTCTTAAGAGGAGCTCCTCTCATGCCAGGTCTCATCATCATTCTTTCTTTTGTCGTCTTCATCATTGTGATGGGCGCAATGGGCTTACGCACGGTCAAGCAGGCCGAGGTCATCATCATTGAGCGGCTAGGTAAATATCACCGCACTTTGTCGCCGGGCATCAACATAATTTGGCCTATTATCGACAAAGCGCGCCCAATTTCTTGGCGTACGATGAGTCGCAATCGAGATGGCTCATCGATTTTAATTCACACCATGTCGCGCTCGATTGATTTGCGCGAGCAAGTATTTGACTTCCCTAGCCAACAAGTTATTACCGCCGACAATGTCATGATTGAGATTAACGGTCTGCTTTACTATCAAATCACTGATCCACAAGCAGCCGTCTATGAAATCGCCAATTTGCCAAACGCAATCGAAAAGCTTGCCCAAACGACTTTGCGTAATATCATCGGTGATCTTGCTCTCGACATGACTTTGACTTCACGAGATGAAATCAACAAGAAAATGCGCGAGGTGCTTGATGAGGCAACCGACAAGTGGGGCGTAAAAGTCAACCGCGTAGAGGTGCAAGATATTGAGCCACCTGAGTCTGTACGCGAAGCCATGGAAAAACAAATGAAAGCTGAGCGTGAGCGTCGCGCGGCCATTCTTGAAGCCGAGGGTGTTAAAGCTTCAAAAGTTTTGCGTGCAGAGGGTGAGCGCGATTCGCAGATTGCTGTTGCCGAAGGTGACCGCCAGGCCGCCGTCCTCCGTGCCGATGGTGAAGCTGCTGCACTTGAGCGTGTTGAGGGTGCGTTGGCCGCACAAGGCACATCTTCGGCTCAATATCAGGTGGCCTTGTCTTATCTGGCAACGCTCGAAAAGTTGGCTTCGCAAGGTCGAGGCGACAAGACCGTTTTCTTGCCTTACGAGAGCGCGAATGTGCTGGGCAGCTTGGGCTCAATTAAAGAGTTGCTCGGTGAAGTCGGCGGAAGCGCTGGTGTGGGTAAACCACCTCAGATGCCGGGTCTCTAGGCTTCATTGCGATGACATCGGCTGACACTCCGGCTCTCTCCGCTGCTGGCCTCTCCGTGAAGCTTGGCGGCACAGAAATCTTAAAGGGCGTCAATTTGCGGGTCGATCAGGGCGACCTCTATGGGTTGCTTGGCCGAAACGGCGCGGGCAAGACAACCAGTTTGCGCTGCATTTTGGGGTTCTTACCGCCGTCCGGTGGCGACTGCCGCGTTTTTGGCGTACCCGGCCATGCCCTTCACACTTGTCCATTTCCAATTGGTGTGGCTCTTGACCCACCCGGTCTTGACGACTCGCTGACGGTCCGCCAAAACTTAGAGCTCGCGGTTTTGCGCGGCGGGATTTCCGGCGGACGCGGTGTCGACGAGGCGCTTGATTTAGTTGGTTTGACCTATCGACAGCACAATCGCGGCGATCGTCTTTCTCACGGTCAAGGCCGGCGAGCAGCCGTGGCGCGTGCACTCCTTGGGTCACCAAGATTGCTCGTCATGGATGAACCTCTCTCCGGGCTCGACCCCGAAGGCGTTGAAATGCTGATTGGCCTCTTCCGCCAACTGGCTTTCGATGAAGGCGTAACGGTCGTTTTGTCGTCTCACCATTTGCGAGAGGTGCAAGATGTCTGCACGAGAGTCGGAATGATTGAACAGGGCTACACCATCCTGCAGGGCGAAACCCGCAAACTCCTCCGCCAAGCTGGTGACGGCCTGCGTTTGCGCGTAGCCGCAGACCAAATTCAAGCGGCGTTGGCGTACTTGCAAAAAAACGACGCACTTGCGTCTGTCGACAATCGAGGCGAGGGGCATCTCTTTTGTCGCGTCCATCAGTCCACAAATTGGCAGTTGTTGTTGAGCCAGCTCGTGGCTCAAGATTTTGGGCTTTCTGAGTTTGGCCCGGAACAGGCCACTTTGGTTGATGTCTTTACCCAAGCTCTTGCTAAATCTGATGCGCCGGTCGAGGTGAGCTCATGAAGTCATTCTTCCGCGCTGCTTATGCCGAGTTGTGGGCTGCTGCCCATCGCCGCCAAATCCGTATGGCTCTGCTCGCCGTTGCCCTAGTTTCAGGGCTTCGCGTTTTTGCTTCGTGGCTTATTTATTCCGGGGCATCTTCCGCATCCCACCAGAATTTATGGCCTCGCTTTGCCGAAGGCGCGCAGACTGGGCTCATTGTTGCCGAGTTACTTGCTCTCGTCATCCTGGCGGGCTCGTTGCCGCGTGAAGCAGCAGCCGGAGTCTTGCGTGACCCACTTTCACGCGGGGCCTCGCGTGCGGTTCATCTGTTGGCTCGCGTTAAAGTGGCGCTTACTCTTCCTCTTGTCTTTGCACTCGAGGCCGTTCTCGTTTCATTTTTAACAGCGCTCCTCTTTTTCGACGGAGGCCATGTCGTAGCTTCCCCAATGGGGGCAAGTGATGACCCAATTGTGATTGCTTCATTTGATTCTTGGCTAACCGAGCGAAATGTGCCAATCGATAATTTGGCGCTTTGGGTAAAGCGCCTAGACGAGGGCATGACCGAGCAGGAAGCATCAGCAGCTGTCGGCCTTCCGGTCTTTGACTTTGATAGCGGCGACGACTTCAAAGATGAATTCTGGGAACTCATCCCAATCTTCCAGTTCTCCGAAGCCGAAGTGCGCAATGGTGTTTTTCTGGGGCTTTTGTCGGGTTTGCCCGCATTCATGGTGCTTGGCCTTTTTGCGCTTTTCCTTTCCGTTCTCTTCCGCACGGGCGCTCTCGCCTCAGGCATCGCTCTTGCTTCGCTATTCCTCTACGGAGGTTTCTTCGCTGGCGAATACGATGACATTGCGCCTTATGTTTTCATGAGCTGGCTGCCTGGCAACGGGGCGATGAGTGTCCTCGAAAACGCTGGCGCCCTTGCTGATGGCTTTAACGATGTCGCTGCTCCCGATCCCGCGAGTTTGTTGATTGCGCATTGGGCTGCTGCTGCCACGGGGCTCGTTTTTGTTTGTGCCTCACTTCTTCTTTTCCGAAAACGCGCTTTGTAAAATCAAATGAAAGCTCTACTTTTCTCGTGCTCGATTTTCGCTTTGCTCCTCGGGAGTTCTTGCTCCATTAAGTTAGAGCAAATTTCTCTACCCGCCGATTTGATGGCGCTTCAAGGTGTTGTCGATGGGGCTAAGGGCCCGCAAGCTTGGCTTGGGCTTGAAGTTGAGCTTCTCCATCCTGAGGGTCTTGCTGATTTAGATGATCTAGATGACCTTGACTCTCTCGACCTGCAACCAGGGGTGCGCATTCGCAAGGTCGCGAGAGATTCACCTGCAGCTGATGCGGGTTTAAAGGTTGGCGATGTCCTCCTTCAATATGGTGGTCATGATGTTGACGACCCAGAGCGTCTTTCAGCTTTGCTCGCTGCAATATCTTTACCGACGACCACCAAACTGCAATATCAGCGTGGCACAGAGGTCCGCGAATCAACGGCTGATGTCAAAATGCGTGTTTCGACGGGGCCGGGGCGAGTCTTGTATCAAGTTGAGCGAGCCTATTTGCGGGCGGCCTTTTCGGATAGCGCTTCTGGCGGTCATGCCCAAATTGAGCGTCTCTGGCCCAACAGCCCTTTGCGCTTGGCGGGTGCGCAGGAAGGCGACCTCCTGATTTCTTTTGACGGTAAGCGGGTCGGGTCGGCAGCCGGATTTGTTCGCAATTGCGCGTTTTCATTGAAGCCGGGTCAAGTCTTTGAGCTTGAGGTCGAGCATGCCGCCGGAAATCGACAACTCCTAGAGGTCCACGCCTGGGATCCAGGTCGCGTGCTTACTGAATTCACGATTTGGCCAATCATCCGCTGGGAACATAAACGGGCCGAGGGCCGCAAAGAGTTCGCTATCGGTGATTTGTTTTTCTTCTCCGTTTTCAACAAGACGACTGTTGGCGCAGAGGTTGAATACTCAATATTAGGTTTCTTTTCTTGGCGCACCGGAGAGGCCGTCCTCGAAAGCGAGTTTTCTTTTAGCGAGAGTGCTGACGCATGATTTTTGGGGCTTTAGCTTGCGCGATGGCTTTGATGCCTGCTCTGCCGCAAGAGGTCGGTCGAGTCCATTCTCGCTTAATGTTCGAGGGTGATGTCCTCTGGTATGAATGGGCTGATGTCACGGGCGACGGCTTGTCTGATTTGCTTCTTGCCCGACTCGATGCGAATGATAAACGCCAGCTCGATGTCTTCGAACAGCGGCAAGGTGGTGCCTTCCCCGCTGAGCCAGACCGCACGATCGCAATCCATAAAAGTTTTGTCGCTTGGGGTGTCGGAGAATTCCGCCCTGAAGAGGCGGGGTTAGAGATTCTTTTCCTAACGGCGCAAAACGCCCGTTCTTTTTCTCCACGCAAAACGACTTATCGCGGCAACCTCAAAAAGATTGTTGACGCGCCGATGCTCTTAGACTTGCCTTCAAAGCATGCTTTCCCGCTCTTTGAAGCCATAGCCCACATTGATGGCGATGCTGTCGATGACTTCGCCTTGGTGACTCGAACGGGCTATCAAGTCGTTTCTGGCTTGGGCGCAGTGCTCGGAGAAATCGAGGTCAAAAAAGAGATCGAGCGCCGCCCCATGGCGTCAGCCTCGCTAGGTGGTGCGCGAGCCGTTGTTCATGCCGAGCGACTTGCCGACCTCTTCGTGCCATCTGAACATATCGGAGAATTGGCTGAACCGATGCTCCTCCATGCTTCTGAGACTTTGCCTCAACCCATGCTCGCCGACGCCGATGGTGATGGGCGAGTCGACTTGCTTTGGTATAAGTTGGGGCAGATTTATGTGCACTTGCAGGCAAGTCAGCCTGACGCAGATACTGGTTTTACTTTTGCATCCGAACCGAGTTTTTCAGTCAAAGTTCCCACGAAAGACTGGACTCTCTCTGACCTGCGCCTAGTCCATGCCGGTGGTTCAGACGCCGTTGATTTACTAATCACTCGAGCGCAAGATTCAAGTTTAAGTTTTACCCAAGATTGGCAATCCGCACTTTTCATTGATGCCCTCAATAAAGAGGGTGGCTTAGGCCGCCCGACTGCCTTTGCTTCTTTAAAGGCTTCGTTTCTTAATTCAGTTTTACGCGATTTAAACGGGGATGGGCAGCTAGATCTCGGCTTAAGCTCCTGGTCGCTTTCGCTTGCAAAAATGGGTCTCGAAGGCGTAGAGGCTGTTCATAAGGTGGCGCTTTATTTTGCCGATGAGCAGGGGCAGTTCCCAAGTCGCGCTTCAACCACATGGAAGCGTGAATACAATATTAATGACATTACCGCTCTCACGATTGTGCCTGCACTTGACGCTGATTTTGACGGTGACGGCCTTGTCGATTTGTTTGAGCCTGACCCCAATGGCGCGATTGAGGTGCGCTCACTTCGTAAGCGGGGCAGCAAGATGCGTTTCTCTTCTTCCGCGACTTGGCAAGCAAAAGTTGATGCACTGGCGGCATTGGTCGAAGTCGAAGACATCAATCAAGATTCTGTTGGCGATTTGCTTGTCATCCACGAAGACACTGTCGAGACTTTTGTGAGTCGTAAATTATGATTTTCTCTTTTCTGCTTTTGAGTCTATGCCAGACGACTCAGGGCTTTGAGCTTAACCGAGTGCCTGAGCATTTGGCTTTCGTTCAGCTTGATGACGACCCCGCTCTTGAGTGCATCGCAATTGATGGCGAAGTTTTAACCTTGTTGCCAGTCTTTGGGCAAGAGACTGAAATCCAAATGCCGCTCCCGGGCTCGGCCGGAATATGGACGGTCTCCGACCTGGGCTCCAACCCGGTTTTTCTGCATGTGAGCGATGGCCACACTTTACGCCAGTTGCAGCTTAATGATGGCACGCTGGCGTGGGGGGCTCCGCTAGCTAGTGAGCTTGGCAAGGCTTCAGGCTTTCCCCGCGGTCATCGTCGCGCGCATTTCGTCCTTGACCTCAACCACGATGGTTTTCTCGATTTGGTTTTGCCTGCGGGTGAAAGTATCGCAATTTCGTTTGGAAGTGAGGGCGATTTCCGGCCCCCCGTATTGATCGACGATGCCGCCAATGTGAGTTTGTCGATTGGCGGTGCTAAGGGCGGGCTTTTGGGCGAAGTGAATCGCACCTATCAAATGCGCCCCCTTGAGATGCAAGACCTCAATGGAGACGGGCTTGCCGATTTGCAGCGCAGTGATTCCGAATCGATTCGTCAATATCTTGCCACCAAAGATGGGCTTTCGGCTACGCCTCATGTGATTGACCTCACGCGTTTTTCTGAGTCAACAGGCGAAATTAAGTTTGATGCCGCCAATATCGCTGCATTGAGTAAGCACCTCATCATGGAAGAGTGGGCTGACCTCAATCAAGATGGTTCTCTTGACATGATTCTCCTTGTGGGGCATTCCATCGTGATTTATCTCGGCGGCAAAGATGGGCTAGATGTGCGCCGCCCGCGTGACCAATTTAATTTGCATGGCAATATCCTCTACGCTTTCGCTGAACCCATCGACGACGACGGATTCCCAGATTTGTGTTTCCTTAAAGTCGAAGACCTTAGCTTGGCTCAAGTTTTGTCCTGGATTATCTTCCCCGTGAGCATTGATTTTGACTTGCTAGCCTACCGTGGTCTTGGGAATGGCCGTTTTGAAAAACACGCTTTGTATGCCAAGCGTATTAAGTTCAAAAGTGATTCTGTTTTTGGTTTACTTAATCGCCGAGATGAAGCGCGTGCCGTCCGTCGCACGGTGAGTCTTCTTGCAGACCTTGATGGTGATGGTCTTGCCAGCGATCTTGCCTTGCTTGATGGTGAAGGCACTTTGTCGCTCTATAAAAATCTCGTAGCCGACATTTCTACTCTTGAGCACATCAATGAAGACTTTCTCCGCGAGCAACTCAAAGGTGACGGCGATGCCTCCATTGACGAGGATATGCTCATGGGCTGGGTGTATGAGCAAAAGTCAACGCTACTTAATTTGGCCGCGGGGCATGAGCCCATCTATCAAATCGAGGCTTCTGCGGGTGATGGCCTCGAGCAAGCCTTGACGGCTCAAGACATTGACGGCGACGGCAAAGACGAAGTGCTCTTACTTCGCATGATCAAGAAAGACGGCGTAAATGGCCTAAAAGGCTTCTGGCTTGACCTAGATTAATCGGCGCGCAGCCAAAATGCCTTGAGGTAGCGACCCTCTGGGAAGTCAATCGAAACGGGGTGGTCTGGCCCAGCACCCGTTTCGCGCAATAAGCGCAGGGGCCGTAAGCGAGCCGACCGCCGAATCGTTTCTTGCAGGTCAATGCCTTGAAACAAACCAGAGCAAGAGCATGTCAGCATCAGCCCACCCTTTTCAAGAAGAGGGATGCCAAGTTTGTTGAGGTCGTGATAGCGCGCTTGGCCTTCTTCCCATTCGCGGCGACTATTGATGAACTTGGGTGGGTCAAGAATCACGATGTCGTAAGTTTTTTCATTGCGCCCTAAAGTGCGCAAGTAAGAAAAAGCATCGGCCTGAACAAACTTAATTTGCTTGAACTGGTTGAGGTTGGCATTGCGTTTGGCCTGTGGCAGAATCGTTTCGTCTAAGTCGATCGCCAAAATCTCGCCAGCACCACCTGCCGCTGCGTTGAGAGAAAAGCCGCCCGAGTAGCAGCAAACATCGAGCACGCGTGGTGGGCGGCCCAGTCGCTTCGCCTCGGATTCAACGGCTTGCCGTAGCAGCAACCGGTTTTCGCGTTGATCGCAAAAGAAACCTGTTTTGTGACTTTGATTGAAATCAAGCTCATAGCGCAGGTCATGCTCAGTGATCTTGAGGCTGCGAGGCGCGCCCATTGAGTCTTCAGCAACAGGGTCAGTACGCTCGGCCTGAGCCCATTTTTCACCCAGCGTCAAACGATGGTGCTTTGTTCCAAGTGTTTCGTGCAGCGCCTTGCGGATGATGTCAAAAAGCGTCAACGCGCTTTCGCTGTAGGCCTCAGCAACTAGCAAATCACCGTAGCGGTCAACAATCAGCGCGGGGAAGCCATCGCCTTCGCCATGCAGGATGCGGCAGATGTCATTTGGAATCGCCGGGTCGTCAAGCCGCAGTTGAGCTGCACGGGTCGCCTGCCCGCAAAGCCATTCATGTGTGGGTTCAAGCTCGCCGCGCCTTAATACGCGCACTGCAATCATGGAGCTGGGGTGCCAAATACCCCAACAAACGAGTGTCTCGTTTTTGTCAAAAACGGGAACAATCGTGCCTGGTGCAATTCGACTTTTTGGCCGACGAATATCTTTTCGCCAAATGCGCGGTCCGCGCAACCAGTCAACTAAATGGATTCCTTCTTGTGTCATGTTTACTTGGGGTCACCCATTTGGGTGTAACTTGCGGGCGCCGTGCTCGACCAATCTTTGCAAGAATCGGCGTCAAAAAGCCCGACGATGCTAAGGGTCATGATAGTGCGAATGCGACCCTCGAGCGTAGTGCGTGTCATTCCGGTAATTTGATCATCAGCCGAGAATGAATAGCTTTCTTCTCCCCAGTGAGTCGATTGCGACAAAGTGTAAGTGCCGTTGTGCGAGCGATGCTTCTCGAATGCGCCGAGCGGGAAAAGCTCAGGAATGTTGAGCCACTTTTTAAATATACGGAAGCCGCCGAGCAGGTGCAGCAGCGAGCTTGGAGTGGCGCGCATCGATTGACAAACCTTTGAACTCGCATCAGCCAACCAGATTTGTTTGCCATCACAACCGCCTTGCAAGCGGAAGTCGTCGGCCTCTCCGCTAATCGGGTGGCGTGTTTGTACAACCGAGAATTGGCCGGTTAAATCTTGTGTGAATTTCATCGTGCCGCGAGTCGTGCTGGCAACAAGCCAAGCCTTGTCTTCTAAAATTTCAACCGTCGTTTTGACTTGAAAAGAGAGGCCGTTGGCTTGAGCAAGATGAGCTTGAGCTTTTTGCCAAATCGCCGTCGAAGCGTCTATTTGTGGAATAAACAGCAGTATGGGCAAGAAAAGTGCAACAAACATTTAAGCTTTTGGCTCGGCTGATTCATCAAGCCCCAGCTCGGCACGCACATCAACGGGCCCGCGGTAGAGGCAAGCAATGGCAAGGTCGAGCGACTCGTGAAGCTCGGCATGATCTTTTTCGCAAATCGATTGTAGGTGCCGCAAATATTGCACGACCATCCGCGCAATGCGGACAAAATCGCCTGGAGCTGCCGTCGTGTAGCGCCCCAAATCTTGAAAACTCGCACCCATTGCGTATTCATAGAGGGCGGGGGACATCCCGATGTCGAGCCCCGTCAAAGTGCCCGCCAAGCCACAATCGACCTCAGTATCTTGTGCGTGCTGAATGACCGTTTGGGCCCGGCGAATAATATCGCGGAAAGGGCGGACGGCGCGCGGCGGGAACTCATCTCGTTTGCGGCCTTCGTAAATCACCGCACCAAGCAAGGCGCAAAGTTGAGGAGGGTCGGCCTCATCGAACACACCGGCGTAGAGCAACTCGGTAAGTTGGATCTCATAGCCGGCCAACTGCAGACAGGTGCGCCCGCGTGGCCGCACCTCGCGGTCTTTGCCGATGAAGCCTAGGGCGTCTAAAAACTCATATCGTTTGTCGAGTAATGCTTTCGTGTTTCGCCTGTTCTGCTCTTCGCGTTTGTTACTGTGCTCACGAGCCTGAAAAGCTGCAAATGAACGATTCCAGGCCTCAGTCGCTGCGTCGCGACCGGCCAAACCATGCAGGTGAACCAAGGTTGCGTAGCCCAAGTTGAATCGACTTGTAATTGGCTCGACCTTGCCCGACATAATGCGATGCACGGGTGCATCGAGGACATCGTCGTAGGTCAAAACCGAGAAGACTAATCCTTCGTCATCCATGCCAAGGCGACCCGCGCGGCCGGCCATTTGCAGGTAATCGCGCGTGCGCATGTAATCGAACTCAATGCCATCAAACTTCATGAGTGAATCGAAAATGACAGCGCGTGCTGGCATGTTGATGCCCATGGCAAATGTTTCGGTCGTGTATAGAACCTTGAGCAAACCCCGTGTGAAGAGCCGCTCGACCATTTCTTTGTGAAGTGGAAGCATGCCGGCGTGGTGAGCCGCGATGCCACTAAAGACTTGTTTTTTAAGCGACTGCATTGGGCCGCGACGATCTTCGAAGGCGAATTCTTTTTTGCCTTTTTCCCAAACTTCAGAGACCTTCTCTTTTTCTTCTTTGGATAGTAAGTGCCTGAATTTGGCCTCTGTGGTCGATTTGCGCTCACATAGCTTTCGCGAAAAACAAAAATACAAGAGAGGTAATTGCTTGTCTTGAATCAGCTCATCAAGCAGGGGGCGGTCATTGCGCTTCTTGAAAGCTTTGTCTTTTTTGTGTCCCAAGAAACGCTTGCGAATCGGCTTGAGGCGCGACGGCGGAAAGATGCCAGCTTGTGGGTGATAGAGAGAGTGCTTCAGCGGGACGGGCCGCTTCGTTTCTTCGACGACGCGCACGGGCCGCTCGCGGACACGCTCGAGCCAAGTTGCGTATTGCCCCAAGTTGTCGATCGTTGCTGACAAGCAGACCACCATGACATCTTTGGGCAAGAACATGAGTGTTTCTTCCCAGACCGACCCACGCTCGACATCGTCCATGAAATGGATTTCGTCGAAAACGACCACTCCTACATCATGCAGGCGCTCTGGGTTTTCAAAGAGCGTGTTGCGCAAGATCTCGGTCGTCATTACGAGCACTTTAGAATCTGGTGCCAGCGTGATATCGCCCGTCATTAGGCCTGCGTCGCCAATCTCTTTGTCTTCGACGAAATCGCGAAATTTTTGATTGGACAAAGCTTTAATGGGCGCGGTGTAAAGCGAGCGCATGCCGCGCTGCATAGCCAAGTGGATAGCGTATTCTGCGACAAGCGTTTTGCCCGCGCCGGTGGGGGCGGCAACTAAAACATTTTCGCCAGCATCCATAGCCGCGGCTGCTGTTCGCTGAAAAGTGGAGAGGGTGAAACCCTTAAAGGTGGTGGGGCGCGTGGCCGACATACCTAAAGTCTAAAGGATGATTCGAACCAAAGGCGGGGTCAAGGTAGATTAAGGTCATGAAGCCCCCCCTCACTCTTGGCCTCGGTGCAATTATGGTTGCGATGATTTTGTGGTTCGTCCCGTCTGGCGGGGCAGCAGACCGCGTTTTGACCGACTACCGAGTCGATCAATGGCCTGTAAATTGCCCACCCGCTTGGCAGGCTAGCTTGGAAGATGCGCTTCATCGCATCCCGAAACTGTCCATCCAAGACGCTCATGCGGAAGATGCCGCTCTGCGAGTCGTTGATGAGCTGCCATGGGTTATGCCAGGCACAGTCAGTATTACTCGTGCTTTGCCAGAGGGCTTGCGCTTGGCTTATGTGCCTCGGCGCCCCCGTGCGGTGTTGGTCCGCCAAGGGCAGCATCTTGCCGTGCTAGGCCGGTTGGGTGCTGTCTTGCCAGATGGTTTGCAGCCTCAAATCATTGATTCATTGATTCATATTCAAGCACCTCAAGATTATGTCGTGCCAGCTCCCGGTAGTGTGGTGGCGCATTCTTTCTTGCAGTCTGCACTTGACGCCATGACCGTTGCTTACAAATTGCGCAATGAAGCCAACACGCCCATCGTCCGCATCGAGCCGCGCCCTGATTACCCATCGAGCACATCTAATATTGCGCCACCCGTCTCTTTTGTGCTAGCTAATGGCAAGCGCATTGAGTGGGGGCGTCCGCAGCATGCCTTGGGCCCATTTGACCGCTCGACCGAAAAAAGGTTGGCGCGCTTAAAGGTGGCTTTTGCTCGCTATCCAGGCTTGGAAGGCATCCGGGCTCTCGATGTGTCTTCGCCTGCTATGACGGCTATTGATATGGCAGGCCGGCCCGTCAAATTTCAATTGAAGTGAGCTTGCCCGCACGGCTTCCCGCTTGGCTAACTCTGCTCGTTTGGGCGGTTTCAGCACTCTGGGAACCACTTACCCCTGCGCGCGCCATGTTGGTCGTAGCGTGCCTTGAATTCGCGGCCTGTTTGCAAGCTGGCGCCAACTCGAATCGAGAGGGCTCTATTTCTTGGCAGTCGGTTTTTCGGCATCTGCCAGCGCTACTCCTTTTGCACGCATTGCGTCCGGATGCCGCCCTCTGGCTTGCGATGGCATTAGCACTTGCTTTAAATCTTATTCTTGCCTTTCCCCACTCAATTCGGCGGCGGGTGGCGTGGGTGGCGGTCTTATTGCTTTGCTTGCCTCCGCTGTTTCAAACGACCCTCCGTCTTGCCCAGCGCGATTCCCCGCAAGCCTTGGCTCAGATGTCGCTGTGGCAGCATGCCGGTGTCGCCGAGGCAGCTGCTTCTGATGGTGCGCTGCCTCGATGGTGGTTTAGGGCGCCAGCCCATCTCAACCCTCTTCTGCTTGAGCTAGAGGCTACTAGACCCCGAGGGCTAGTCTTGCTTTTTGTCTTACTGGCTTTTCATGGTTTAGGCCTTGCGCGCCGCCGCCCTGCCTACAGATCGCTTGCTGCTCTTCTACTGCTTGGCTTCGTGCCTTCGCAGCCCGGGCCGATCGATTTGCACCTTTACCCTGCGAGTGCTGAGAGTCGTATGGCGAAGACCTGCACGGCACGAGAAACGCCTGAGGGTGTTGCAATTGGGTCGAGTCGCTCACTTTCTTACGAAAATGTCCAAGTGAATAAGGTTGTCGCTTGGCTTGAGCGCAGTCCTCTTCATGCGCCCCAAAGTGCCGGTATACCGCAAGATATCGAGCTTTTACAGTATTGGGCGTCTGGTGATGACCTTCCCGAGGGGCTGGGCTCACGCTGGGAGTTGCTCGCCGACAAAAGCTTAGTGCGGAAGCTCTTGCCCTGACAGCGGCTAGGCCGTAGAATGCTCGGCCATTTCAGCGGCGAACAGCCGCAACAAGTCATGCGTCCTACGACCTCACATCTAACCGCCCAAATCCACACCGCAGCTTGGCATATTGCCGATGCTGAGGGTCTGACTTTGGGTCATCTCGCGCGCGATATTGCCATGGTTCTCATGGGCAAGCATCGCCCAACCGTTTCTGAGCATGTTGATACCGGCGATTCTGTCGTGGTGATTAACGCTGAGAAAATCCGCGTTTCAGGCAACAAAGCGTCTGAAAAGTTTTATGTCCACCACACGGGTTATCCGGGTGGTCGTCGTGAAACACCCTACGCCGATGTCATGGAGCGCAAGCCTGATCAAATCATCTTCAAGGCCGTTCAGCGCATGTTGCCTAAAAACAAATTGGGTCGCACTATGCTGAAAAAACTTCATGTCTACGCAGGCTCTGAGCACCCTCATACTGCCCAGCAGCCACAACCCTTCAAGCTTTACGCTTAATCATGGAAGAGCAAAAAGAAACTCCAGTCGAGTTGGGTGACAACCCAATCGCCGACGCTCTCACAGCCGCAGCCAACCCAGATACGGGCGCTGAAGAGCTTGTCGAAGAGCCTAAAGTCGATCCAATCGGTCGCACCAATGGCTTGGCCGATGGCACTTACCATTGGGGCACAGGTCGCCGTAAAAATGCGCGTGCGCGCGTTCGCATCCGTCCAGGTAGTGGCCAGTTTGTCGTCAATGGCAAACCAATGAACGAGTTCTTCGTTCGTGGTCTCGACCAAGCCGTTTGCATGGGCCCTCTAGAGACCATCAAGGTCTCTGCCAAAGTCGATGTCTTTGTCAACGCCGAGGGCGGTGGCATGACGGGCCAAGCTGGCGCAGTGCGCATGGGCTTGGGGCGTGCATTGATCGCGCTTTACCCTGATGCTGAGCGCAGCATTCGCGACGCCAACCACACTTCGCGTGACCCGCGAATGGTTGAGCGTAAAAAGCCAGGTCGTCACGGCGCTCGCCGCGGCCACCAGTGGGGCAAGCGCTAGGCCTTCGAGCCTATTTCGAGCGAGACCGTCGTTTTTACGACGGTCTCCTTTCATTTACGGCAAGGCAGATTTGGGCATTGAGCCCGCAGGCTGTATCCTAAAAAGCACAACATCATGGCAGGACACTCACATTGGGCAAACATTCAGCGCACAAAATCCAAGATGGATGCAAAGCGCGGGAAAATCTTTTCAAAATGGGCAAAGCTCATTATGTCGGCTTCGCGCCAAGGCGGCTCTGATGCGGCAATGAACTTGCCTTTGCGGTATGCAATCGAGCGAGCAAAGGCAGATAATATGCCAAATGATTCCATTGAGCGTGCCGTCAAAAAAGGCGCCGGTGAGCTTGATGGGCCACAGCCAGAAGATGTCCTCTACGAGGCTTACGGTCAAGGTGGCGTTGCCATCATGATTGAGACTCTCACCGACAACCGCAACCGCACGATTGGCAATTTGCGCCAGGTGATGGTCAAAAAAGGCGGCACGATGGGCAACGCGGGTTCGGTTGCTTATATGTTTGAGCGCAAGGCGACTTTCGCCATCCTTCGCGGTGGTGTTGACGAAGACGAGATCATGGAACTCGCCCTTGAATTGGGCGCAGATGATGTCACGACGGATGAGCCCGAGATTTTTGGTGTAGAAGCTGAGCCGGGTTTATTCATCCCTCTTAAAGAGGCTTTTGACGCAAAGGGTTATGAGTTGGTCGATGCGGCCATTCGCTATGTCCCCGAAAATGAGATTTCGGTTGATCTTGAGACGACTGAAAAATTGCAAATCCTGATCGACGCCATCGAAGACGATGATGATGTCCAGGCTGTTCATCACAACGCCGATTTCGCAGAATAGAAGCATGCCATCACGCCCATTCACCATTCTTTCTTCAGATTCTGCATTCATTAATGCAGCACGATCCGCCGCCGAGTCTGCGGGTGACGCTTTAGTCTCCATTCATGTGATTGAGAGCCTTGATGCTCTGGCCAGCTCCGATGGGGTAGACGGCCTGGTCCTTGCTGACCCTGCTTTCTGTGGCGCGTTGAGCGTTCACGAGTGGGCGCTCGGTTTCTTGCGTAACAACCGAGCTCTGCTCTTTTTGGGCACACATGGCTCTGCTGACGACGCTGATGGCCTCGCTCGCTTTGTTGGCGCGCAGGGCGCCGTCTCTCTTCCGCTTGATGTCGCCGCTTTTTCCGAGCGTCTTAGCTCACCTTTCGGCACGCCTCGCAATGTCAAGCCCGACCTCCCCGATGCCGCCGATGCCGCCGATTTGGGGGCTTCTCTCGGAGGTCGTTTAAACACAGATGACGGCACACCACGCGAAGGCTTTTTGGCCAGCGTGACCGATTCCGTTACAGGTTTATTCTCAGCGCAGTTCTGGGACCACCGCCTAGACGAAGAGTTCAAACGCTCGATGCGTTTCCGCTCACCGCTCGGCTTGGTGCGCATCGCTTTTGATGGCGAAGCCAACGATGATGTCTTGCTAGAGGTCGCCAGCGTAATTTTGCTTGATACCCGCGATGTCGATGTCGTGGCTCATCATGGGCACAACACTTATATGGCTTTGTTGCCTCACACCGGCCCTGAAGGCACCCGTGTTTTTGGTCAGCGTGTCAAAGAAGCTCTCGACGCCGAAGGCATGACCGATGTGATGGGTGACCCTCTTGATTGGTCAGTCGATACCGCCTGCTGCCCTGACACCGCTTACGCAGGCTCGCGAGATTTCTTGGCGCAAGTCAGCAATGGGTGAGCCCGGCACCCCACCACGCCCTAAGCGTCGTTGGCTAGATTTTGCACTCTGGGGTTTTGTCCTCTGGATGCTTTATGGTTTCTTTTTTGGCGCATCTGACCTGAAACTTGGGCAAACGGCGCCTGAGCTGCGAGTCGGCTCATGGGTGCGACCACCAGTGGCGTCTTCGTTGGCCGAGCTGCGTGGGCGTGTGGTCTTCTTAGAGTTCTGGTCTTCGACCTGAGGCCCTTGCCGCAAGGTCGTCCCGCATCTCGTTGAGGTGCAAAATGAATTAGGCCCGAAAGGGTTAGTCATCCTTTCTTTATCGAGCGAAGATCGCGCGACGGTGGCCCAATTCGTCGATTCGATGGGTGTGAATTACCCAGTCGGGGCTGAGTCGTGGTCGTCTGGCGATTACGGCATCCCGTATGTGCCGTTTTCTTTGTTGCTCGACCGAGATGGCAAAGTCGTTTGGCAAGGCCGCCCGAGTGGTGACGCCTGGGTTGAGCAGGCGCGGCACTTGCTTGATTCTTAATCCAGCAAGCTTGAGCTCGCTGGATTAAAACATCGAACGCTGGGTTGGCGTTAAAGCTGATTTGGCTTGAGCAATTCGCGCACGGTCGCTTGTGCCGCCGCAAGACGGGCCACCGGTATGCGGAATGGGCTACACGAAACATAATCTAAGCCCAGCAAATGGCAAAACTCAACTGAGCGTGGCTCGCCGCCATGTTCGCCGCAGATACCAATTTTGAGGTCAGGGCGAGTTTCTCTGCCTTGATAAACCGCCCATTCCATCAAAGTACCGACGCCATCTTGGTCAATCGACTCAAACGGGTTGATATCGTAAAATCGATTCTCAACATATTTGGGCAAAAAGATAGATGAGTCGTCGCGGGACATCCCGAGAGTCATTTGTGTGAGGTCGTTGGTGCCAAACGAGAAGAACTCAGCATTCTTGGCGATTTGATCTGCCGTGAGAGCGGCTCGCGGAATCTCAATCATCGTGCCGACTAAGTAGGGGACTTTGATTTTGCTCGTTTTGCGGATGTCATCTGCAATCGCGCGCACCAACTTTTCGTGAACAGCCAATTCAGCACGGGTTCCAACAAGCGGAATCATGATTTCTGGTTTCACTTTAACACCCTCTTTTCGAAGTTGTGTCGCAGCTTCAAGAAGTGCGCGCACTTGGACTTCTAGAATTTCGGGTACAACAAAAGTCAGGCGGCAACCTCGGAAACCCAACATGGGGTTGGACTCATGGAGCTGCTCAATGCGTTTGCGAATCTCTTTGAGCGGCATTTTGAATTTCTCGGCTAAGCCGCGCATGCCCTTTTCGTCTTGGGGCAAAAACTCATGCAAGGGCGGGTCGAGAGTTCGCACCGTGACGGGCCGCGAACCCATAGCTTTGAGAATGCCGTAGAAGTCTTTGCGCTGAAGCGGAAGGACGACTTTGAGTGCTTTTGCGCGCTCTGCAGGGCCTTTAGCCAAAATCATCTGCTGCATAGCTTTGAGCTTGCGCTCGCCGAAAAACATGTGCTCGGTGCGGCAAAGGCCGATGCCTTCGGCGCCAAGAGCAATGGCCATTGTGGCCTGATCTGGTTGGTCTGCATTGGCGCGGACATTCATGCGACGCACTTGGTCGGCCCATTTCATGATACGGCGGAAGCGGACATCATCACCATCTTTGCTGGGCTTGATACTTCCGAGCATCGAGCGCAATACATCAGAACGCCGGGTGTCAATCTTGCCGGCAATCACTTCGCCCGTTGAGCCGTCGAGTGAAATCCAGTCACCGGCTTTTAGCACGCGGCCATCACGAGAGGTTAGGCAGCCACTACGCGAATCAATGTCGAGTTGCCCACAACCTGCTACACAAACCTTGCCCATTTGTCTTGCAACGAGTGCTGCGTGTGAGGTCATCCCGCCGTGCTGAGTCAAGATGCCAACAGAAGCTTTCATGCCACGGATGTCATCAGGTGAAGTTTCAACTCGTGCCAAAATGACAGGGTCTTTACTGGCCTTGGCGCGCTTGACGGCTTCGTCAGCGGAAAAGGCTAAAACACCTGTGGCGGCGCCTGGGCCTGCATTGAGCCCTTTTGCTAGCAAGAGCCCGTCGGCGATGGCTCGCTTTTTACCCGAACCCTTGAAGACTGGTGAGAGCAGTTGCGTGATGCTCTCGGGGTCAACCCGCAAGAGCGCTTCTTCTTTGGAGATTTTCTTTTCTAAAACCAAATCCGTCGCAATACGGACGGCTGCCGCACCCGTGCGTTTACCTAATCGAGTTTGCAACAAAAACAACTTGCCGTCTTCGATGGTGAATTCGAGGTCTTGCATGTCGCCAAATCGCTCTTCGAGAACTTCGCGCACCTCGAGAAGCTGTGCGTAAACGCTAGGCATTTTGCGTTTCATTTTTGCAATGGGCAAAGGTGTGCGCGTGCCGGCTACGACATCTTCACCTTGTGCGTTAATCAAAAACTCGCCGTAAAAATCTTTTTCGCCCGTGGATGGATTGCGAGTAAAGGCAACGCCCGTACCGGAACCTTCACCACGATTACCAAAGACCATGGCTTGCACTGTGACGGCCGTACCCCACTCATCTGGGATTTGATTCATCGAGCGATACACCTTGGCGCGGTCATTATTCCAAGATTCAAAAACGGCTCGAATCGCACCCCAAAGCTGCTTTCGAGGGTCATCCGGGAAAGTCTTCTTGGTTTCCTTTTTAATTAAGGCGCGGTAATCTTTGATGACAGCTTTAAGAGTTTTTTCATCTAAATCGCTATCGACTTCCACGCCAAGTTTCGCCTTATGTTCACTAAGGATGGCATCAAAGGGGCAGCCATGCTCGTCGGTAATTCCCAAAACGACATCGCCGTACATTGCTGTAAAGCGGCGGCGTGAATCAAGTGCAAAGCGCATGTTGTCGGTCGCTTCGGCTAGGCCATTGAGCGTGTTGTCGTTTAGGCCTAAATTCAAAACCGTATCCATCATGCCTGGCATCGAAATTTGCGCCCCGGATCTCACCGACACAAGAAGTGGAGCCTCCGGGTCGCCAAACTTTCGGTCGAGCGCGCGTTCCAGCATTTTGAGTGCTTGATCAATCTCTTGATCCATGCCTGCCGGGAATTTGCCCGTTTTCAGAAAATGAACACAAGCGTCAGTCGTAATCGTAAACCCCGGAGGCACGGGCAAGCCCAGTTGACTCATTAGCGCGAGCCCTGAGCCTTTTCCGCCCAAAAGTACTTTATTGTCAGTCCAGGCGGGTGCCATCCCTTGGCCAAAGGTGCTCACATAGTGAGGCTTGGCGCGGCGGGGGAGACTGTGGAAGGTTTCGAGAAACTTAGAAGTGCGTTTTTTAGGAGGAGTCATTACAGACAGTGATTGCCGATGCGTTGTGGTGGAGCTGAGCTAGGGAGATTCAGCGGAGTCGATGCCGAGAACCTTCCATTCAGTCTCGATAATAAACCGAGAAACCTTAGTTTGTGCGGGAAATCCGCGCAAGATTGAATCACTTAACTCGATGGAAAGCTTGCGATTCTTGATGGTGAGGGTTTCGCCTATTGGCTTGGACAAAAATGCACCCCATTGCTCACCCTCAAGGGTTTCGATGCCCCAGTAGTCTTGCGAAGTCATAAGGAGCTGCAATTCATGTGGCCCGTAAACCCACGAGACTAAAGTGCCACCATTTTGCTCGACCGCCGAAACGGGCTTGAGCCGATGCGCGTGCTTGACCGCGCCACCCAACTCTGAAAGGACTTGCCCACGGGTCGCAAGCCACTTGTCAAAGGTCGCGCCATATTCGCGTTTTAAGCCTTCAGCCATGCAAAGATACTCGGTGCGGGCGTTGTCGCAACTCAGGGCAGCCAAAAAACTGCGACCCGCACTCTCAGGAGTTTGAAAGTTTGGGTGCTCGGCTAAGAGCTGAACCGAAGCGGGTGGAGTCGCGCAAGCCGTCAGCGTCAGCACTGTGAAAACGGTGAGAAGAAAGGTTGGCAAGGTGCGAGAAGACAGCATGGATGGAAGCATGGGGCGGCGCCCACTCCCTTATATTGGGCTCCCCGAGATGCGACGACAACTCCTCCCTGCCCTTTCCTGCGTTTTCCTGCTTGCTTGCTCTGGTGGGCCAGCTGACGGCGACTCCCAATCGCCTCGTCCCGCTTCGCAAATCGCAGACTCAGCTTCCATTCTTTTTGAGCAATCTAAGCTAGACTTGGGCGATCAACAAAGTGGGGTAACGCTTGATGTCGTCTACCCCTTCCGAGTCGAAAACGGTGAGGTCCGCATCAATACTCTTGAGAAAAGCTGCGGATGCCTCCAACCCGCTTTGTACATCAACGGTGTTTTTCAGACTTTGCCCGCTTTTTTACCTGCGGGCACAACAGGTGAAATTAGAGCTAAGTTTGCAACAGCTGGGTTTCAGGGGCTGAAACGCACAAACATCACCGTTCATGGCGTTGGCGGTGGGCTTCCCCATGTGTTGCATATGCAGGCTCAGCTTGAGCGGCAATTTGTGCTTCTGCCAGAGCGTCTTCAGCCTGGCGCATTCCTGGCGAAAGCTGAGGCGCGGCACACGGTTCGTGTTACGGCAAAAGAGCCGTTTCGCCTGACTTCCGTAATTGCGGCTGGCGTAGGTATTCGTATTGACGGCGTCCCGAGCGATGAAGCGGCGTTAGAGCAATTTTTTGAGGTGGTCTTGCTGCCAGATCAAGAAGAGGGCGTCCATACGCACTTTGTGAAAATTCAGACTTCAATAAATCGGCCGATTATTTTGCCTGTGCGCTACGAAAAAACGGGGGTCGTGTGGTTGCAGCCGAGTAGCCGACTTTTGCTGGGTGCCGTCCGCCCAGGGGTGGCGATTGAAGCCGCGATTGATGTGGGTGTACGCGAAGGGCGACTGGAAAAGCCAGAAGTTCAGGTAATTGGGCTAGAAGAATGCACTATAGATTGCGTAACCTTAGTTAACGGAAGCCGTTACAGAGTCCTGTTGCGTCGTCTTCTTCCCGCTGATTCCCCGACTGGCCCTCTGACGGGCCAACTCGAATTCCGCCTTTTTCACCACATTGACGGTGAGCGCCGAGAAATTCTGCGCACGCTGCCTGTGGTGGGTATGGTTGTCTCGTCCAAATGATGTACCGAATCCTGAAATTCCCTTTTGTCTTGCTGCTTTTGGCGGCTTGCGGTGGCTCTGAAGCTCCTGACCCCAATGCTGGCGATGCCGCGTCGACTGTGATTCAAGAGCAAGGCTCGGTGATGCGTGGTTACGACTCAAGCGACCCGCAAGGCTCGATTGATGCGATCGCTGCTGGTGCGTCGACGAGCAACTTGGTGTTCGAAGTCAAAAGCATTGATCTAGGCACGACCTATCAAAAGCACAAATATCCGCTGAGCTTTCCTTTTAAGGTCGAGGGCGATGAGCCAATTGTCATCACTTTGCTCGACCCTTCGTGTGGTTGCACCGACGCAAAAATAAAAATCAACGGTGAGGTCTGGCCGCTTGGGCGTGAAATCCCGGCTGGCTCTGTCGGCGAGATTGCGGCCGTTTTTGATGCCGCCAGTTATCGCCGGAAAAAAGGTTCGACCATTAAAATTCGCGGCAGCGCTGCAAATTTACCTGACTCATTAAAGCTCGAAAGTTTTGTGCTGCCCGTATTTGAGCTCAAGCCAAACCCAATCTTGTTTGGCGATGTCATGTATGGCAACCTGCGTGACAGCGACCCTGAAATTGTCGTCGAAGTTGTCGGCATGGAGCCCTTTGAGGTAACTCGCTGGAAGACCGTCCCAGAAGGCATCACCATCCAAGAAACGGGCGAGCCCACACTCGATGCAGAGGGTAAACGCCAAACGCGCAACTTTACTTTCCGCCTTGAGCGCAATGCACCGGCTGGTCGTATGTTCAAGACAGCCATTGCCGACACCACGCTCGATGTGCCGTTGCAAGTGACGATGCGCGCAACCATCACTGGGCCGATTCAATACCTACCAGAGCAACGGCTCAGTTTTGGCATCATCAACGAAGGCGAAACCCCGCAGCGCCTCGTGACAATTAAAGCCAATACCGAGCAAATCGCGGTGCCTAAGCCAATCGTTAAGATTGAGGGCAAATCCGCAGCAGTCATGACGACGGCTATCGTTGAAAAAGAAGCTGGCCGTTCTTATGTCATTCGTGTGCGGCTCAAAGAGGGCGTCGCTTTTGGGCGTTACCCGGGCAGCATGACGATTTCTTACCCCGAAGGTTCTGGCATCGAATCCCACACATTCCCACTTTCCGCCACGGTGCGCAAACGGCGTTGAATTCACTCGGAGAATTCCTGCGCGATCAGGGCGCCATTACAGAGGAAGCCCTCCGTGAAGCGCTTGCGGTCCAAAACAATCGCAGTCTGCCGATGGGTGTTATTTTGGTCGAAATGGGGGCTACAGATGAGCCCACCGTCGCCCGCGCTCAGGCAAAGCAAAGCCGCATGCCCTTTGTTGACTTAGCTGGCAAAACGCCACCAAGTCGATTGACTGATTTGCTCGACGCGCAATCAGCCTGGGATCTTGAAGCGATTCCAGTTGCCGAGAAGGGGGCCGAGCTGGTCGTTGCTATTTCCGATCCAAGCAAAGCCGTTGTTGCCGACACTTTGCGATTCTTGCTAGACCGCGATATCCGCATGGCCATGACGACGCCATCCGCATTGGGTGCGGCTCTAGAAAAGTCATATGGCGCAAAACAGTCAGGTGGCACTGCCGCGCCCGTTTCTACGGATGAAGCCGAATCTGACGAGGCGCCCGTAGTTCGGTTGGTGCGCAAAATGTTTGAAGACGCTGTGGCTTCAAGAGCGTCTGATATTCATATTGAACCTTTTCATGGCACCGTACGCGTGAGGTTTCGTGTGGATGGTGCTTTACAGGTTTACGCCGAGCACCCCGTTGAGCTGTTTCCAGCTTTGATGAGCCACCTTAAAGTTTCTGCTGGGCTAGACATTGCCGAAAAGCGCAAGCCGCAAGATGGCCGCATCGGCATGAGCGTTAATGGCAGCGACCTTGATATCCGCGTTTCGATTCTGCCGACGAATCATGGCGAGAGTTGTGTCATGCGTTTGCTCGACCGTGAAGCCAATTTGATTTCCTTGCAAGAGCTTGGGCTTGATGCTGAGGCGCAAGATTGGTTCCGCTCTTTGATCGAGCGGCCTAACGGTATTTTCTTGGTGACGGGCCCTACAGGTTCGGGTAAAACGACGACGCTTTACGCGGCATTGCAGACTTTAAATCGCCCCGATAAAAAAATCTTAACGGTCGAAGACCCCGTTGAATACCGTATTTCAGGCATTAATCAGGTGCAAGTGCATCCACATATTGGGCTTGATTTCTCGCGGGCTTTGCGTGCCTTTTTGCGGCAAGCACCTAATGTCATCCTTGTGGGTGAGATTCGTGACCGCGAGACGGCAGAGGTGGCGATTCAGGCTTCATTGACGGGGCATATTGTGTTCTCGACGGTGCACACAAACGATGCGCCGAGTGCCGTTACGCGATTGCTTGATATGGGTGTACCGCCTTTTTTGGTGGCGACATCTCTACAGGGTGTTTTAGCTCAGCGTCTCGTCAGGCGGCTTTGCCCTAAGTGCTCGCGTGAACAGCCTGCCGATGCATTGGCCTGCCAAGTACTCGGTCTCAAAGAGGGCGACACGATGACGGTAGCCAAAGGTTGTGCCCATTGCGGTCGCACAGGCTATTACGGTCGTGTCGGCGTTTTTGAGCGCCTTGAAATGAATGCCGCTCTTCGAGATTCATTGTTCCAAATGGAAAATTCATCAGATTTCCTCAAAAGCGCAACGGGCTCTTCTCGCTATACACCGCTCCTAACCGATGCCATTGCGAAAGCGCGCGCGGGGTTGACATCCGTCTCTGAAGTGCTTCGCGTAACTTCTGTTGACACCATGGCTGGCGTGAGCGCAACCAGTTCTAGCCAAGATGAGGCATCCAACTCATGACACAAGTTCCTTCTACTTCTCCTCTTTTTGCATGGCTCGATGTCGTTGCACAAAGGGGTGCATCCGATTTGCATTTGGCTTCTGGCCGCGTGCCTCGCATCCGTGTTTCTGGTGAGTTGGTCGAGCTCGATGCCGCCTCTCTTGATGCCGCTGCCAGCGAGCAAATTTGCCTTGAGATTGTGCCCGCTGACCGCAAGGCCGACCTCGACGATACGGGTACTTGCGATTTTGCTTTTGAGCATGGCGACGACCGTTATCGCGCGAGTGTTTTTCTGCAGCGCGGCACTTATGCCTTAGTCTGCCGTCGCATTCCCGCACATCGCATGAGCTTTGATGACATCGGCGCGCCGCCAGTTTTGCGTCACATGGCGGGCTTGCCCCGTGGGCTCGTGCTCGTAACTGGCCCAACAGGGTCAGGCAAGACGACAACCTTGGCGACTTTGCTACATGAGGTCAATGTCAATCGCTCGTGCCACATCGTAACTCTCGAAGACCCAATCGAGTTTTATCACAAATCCGAAAAGTCGGTTGTCACGCAACGCGAAGTTGGCTCTGATGTTTCCTCATTTGCCGAGGCCCTTCGTCGCGTTTTGCGCCAAGACCCTGATGTGATTTTGCTCGGCGAAATGCGCGACCTCGAGACAACCGCTGCAGCGATTTCCGCCGCTGAAACGGGCCACCTAGTTTTGGGCACGATGCACACCACGGGTGCAGCACGCACGGTTGATCGCATCGTGGATCAATTCCCGCAAGAGCAGCAAGAGCAGGTGCGCACGCAGTTGGCGATGTCTCTGCAGGCCGTCGTATCGCAGGTGCTTTTACCGCGCGCCGATGGCAAAGGCCGCGTTGCAGCTTTCGAAGTCATGACTCGAAACTCGGCCATTGAAAATCACATTCGTAAGGGCGAGACTTTTAAAATTCAATCCGTAATGCAAACGCAGCGGCGCTTAGGCATGCAGCTCCTTGATGATCATTTATTGCAGCTCGTCCAAGATGGCGTGATTACGGAAGAGGTCGCGATGCGAAATGCTCAAGAACCTCGTGATCTGGCACAACGGCTTGGCGGCTCATCGACTGGGGGCGCACTCTAGCGATGGTTCACGGTGCTCGGCACTTAGGCGATGTACTTCTCGACATGGGAGTGCTCAAGCAAGGCGCATTGCAGGCTGCCCTGGCCGAGCAGCGCCGCACGGGCATTCGCTTGGGTGAATTGCTTGTCGAGCGCAAAGCAATTAATACAGAGCAGCTTTCTCAAGCCTTGGCCGAGCAACAAGGCTTAGAGTGGGTGAGCCGCGCCGATTTGCAACCCGAGGCTGAGGCTTTGGCGGCTGTCGATGCGTCCACAGCGCGCGCTTTTGGCGCATTGCCGCTCTCTCTCAAAGGCGGCGTGTTGCGTATTGCGGTTTCCGACACCAGCATGCTTCCGCTACTTGGCGACTTGACGACTCTCGCTGGCGTTACGCCGCAGCCCGTCCTCGCCGAAATTGAGGCTTTGGCTGATGCCGTCCGTGATGCATACCAAAATCTGGCTGACGCGCGTGCCGAAGCCGAGCAGATGGTCGATGGCGCCGAGGCCGCTCCAATCGTTAAATTGCTCGAGTCTATTTTGACTCGTGCTGTACGCGATGGCGCGGCAGATGTCCATTTTGAGCCTTATTCGGGCGGTTTCCGCATTCGCATGCGCGTCGATGGTGTTTTATTTGAGATTGACCCGCCTCCCGCGCACTTGGCTCGCGCCTTGGTTTCTCGAATTAAGGTGATGGCCAATCTTGATATTTCCGAAACTCGCATGCCGCAAGATGGGCGTGTTGAGATGACCGTCGATAATTGCATCGTTGATCTGCGCGTGTCCACCGTGCCCACAACAGGGGGCGAAAGTGTGGTTCTGCGAATTCTCGATCGTCGTAATTTGCAGCTCGACCTCGGCAAACTCGGGCTTGAACAAGGCGAGCAAGATGAGTTAATGCGTTTTGTACAACGCCCACACGGCATCGTTTTGGTGACTGGGCCAACGGGGTCGGGCAAGACAACGACTCTTTACAGTCTGCTTTCACAGGTCAATACAGATGATCGCAAAATCCTTACCGTGGAAGACCCCGTTGAGTACGACCTCGACGGCATTGTGCAAATTCCAGTGCGTGATGATATTGGCGTTTCTTATGCGCGCGTCTTGCGCACGATGTTGCGCCAAGACCCTGACATCATTTTGGTGGGTGAAATCCGTGACCCTGAAACCGCTCAAATTGCGGTTGAGGCCTCGCTAACGGGCCATTTGGTGCTTTCGACTTTGCACACTAATGATGCTGCTTCCACGGTTACGCGCATGGTCGATCTTGGGGTTGAGCCATTCATGTTGGCTGCCACTCTCGAGGGCATCGTGGCGCAACGGCTGATTCGTTGCATTTGCAAGCAATGCTCTGAGCCCACTCAGCCATCCGCCAAGGTGCTGGCTCTGGCTGGCCTTTCAAACGGAGATGGCTTTTCAAAGGGGCGCGGCTGCGAGGCCTGTCACTTTACGGGTTATTCGGGGCGACAAGCTATTTTTGAAATCATGCCTTTTGATGGCGACTTCAAAGATAAATTCCTTGCCGAGCCGAGCACTCATGCATTGCAAGCTCTCGCTCGAGAGCGCAAGATGCAATCCCTTCGCGAGCGCGGCTTGGCCTTGGCTCGCACCGGCGTGACGACTCTTGATGAAATCGTGCACGGAACACAAGACGACGACTCTTAATTTTCATGGCCCGCATTCAGCGCAATATTTCTGCTTCTCGCCCATCTTCCCGCTCTTCAGCGGGCGAGCCAAGCGGTGCATCTTCGCCTCGTCGAGGCCGCAAAGTGCCTCTTAAGCATTTGGTGCGGTTTACGCGTCTCTTGGCTACGCTGACAGAGGCGGGCCTTCCTGTTTTGCGCAACCTGCGTATTTTGGCGGATCAATGGCCAGAGGGGCGTTTCCGCGATAGCATCCTTGATAGTGCCGACATGGTCGAAGAGGGGCAAACGATGTCTGATGCGCTCGCTCAAAACCCAGATGTTTTTGATGAGCTGTTCGTCAACATGGCACGAGCCGGCGAAGCGGGTGGTGTCCTTGATGCCGTTTTATCTCGCTTGGCTGATTTCCTCGAACGCAGTCAGTCTATGCGTGATCGCACGCGTGGGGCTTTGGCTTACCCACTCGTGATTTTTGTGGTTGCAATTGGTGTGGTGGCGGGCTTGATGGGCTTTGTTATTCCTAAATTTTCTGAGCTTTACGCCGACATGAATTTAGAGCTGCCTGGCATTACGCAGGCGCTGATTGACATGAGCGACACTTTTAAGGCCTATTGGTATTTGTTCTTAGGGTTACCTGCATCCCTCGTTTTCCTTTATAAGTTTTTCTATTCTCGATCCTTTGGTTTTCGTTACAAGATGCACGCGCTTTTGCTGCGCGTTCCCATTGCGGGGCATTTGACTGAGATCGGTCAGGTTACGCGGTTTGCATCGACATTCGGCACCTTGGTGGCTAGTGGTGTGCCGCATTTGCGAGCTTTTGACATTCTTTCAGGTGCTCTCGACAACGAGGTTTACCGCGAGGCCGTGGAAGACATCCGTGAAGAGGTGCGTGAGGGCGAAAGCATTGCGTCCGCCATGAGTGGCACGGGGCGATTTGATGATGTGGTTGTTTCAATGGTCGAAGTCGGCGAAGAAACGGGTGAGCTCGATCGCATGTGTCTACGCATCGGCAAAAGCTACGAAGAAGACCACACGCGCGCACTCGACATCATGCTCAAAATGATTGAGCCAGCCATGCTGATTGTGATGGCCGGCGCAGTGGGTTCGATTGCATTCGCGATTTTCTTGCCGTTGTTCAAGCTCCTCGAAGAGTTCGGGCAGGGGATGTAGTTGCTCTCGCGCATTTCTCTTCGAGTTAGGCTTGGCCTTCTGCTACTCGCAGGGAATTTGCTCGTCTTAGGCGCACTCGCGATGTGGGTGAGTCTAGATGAACAGCAAAGCCAGGCCGAGATGCATCAGCGTCGGCAGAGAATCGAAAAATCGGTCACCGATCGTTTCGCCCAAAATTTTGCAATTGAGCGTGCCGGTGATTTGGCCGAAATGTTGCGCTGGCCGCTCTGGTCTGAATTCGAAGAAGCTTTAATCCTCGATACCAGAGTGCTCGAGCTTGATGGGGAAGTCGTCCCGGTGGGTACATTTTTAAATCCAATGGGAAGCCGATTCCGTGCGGCTGATTTTCCCATGAAAGAAATCACGCGCGCTTTGGCTTTGGCGGGTCGAGAGTCTCGAACGGTTGCAGCGGCCGGCGGCTTGGCGATTCCACTTTTGATGCACAAACCGTTTAGCTCAGACCGGTCGATTTGGGGTGGTGCTTGGGTGCGATTGCCGCCATTGCCCGTTTCGATTCCACTCTCTGCGCGCATCATGATGGCCGCTGGCATGGCGTCTTTGCTCGGAGCGGTGTTGCTGTTTTTTGGGCTGCAACGCTCTGTTTTGCGCCCCGTTGAAAACATAATCGAAGAGGTGCATTCTTTTTCCGGCGGTGGCCTTCCCCAACTAAGCGCCGCTGGCGATTCGGCCGAGATGAAAAACCTCGCGGCTTCTCTGTTTGAAATGATGAATCGTATTCACGGGTTTCAAGGTGACCTTCAAGACGAGGCGCAAAGAGCCAGTGCCCGTGCGCAAACCGCCGAACGCCGTGCGGCTCAGCAAGAGCGGCTCGCGGCAATGGGTACTCTCGCGGCTGGTCTCGCACATGAAATCAACTCGCCTTTGGCGGGGGCGCTGCAGGGGCTCGAAACACTGCGCCGGGAAGCCAAAAGTGAGCGTGCGACACGGCATGGTGACTTAACTGCTGAGGCCTTACAACGCATCGCTCAATTGGTGCAACGGCTATTGCAGCTAGCACCTTCTCAAATCGAAACGGGCGAAGTTTGCCTGCAAGATGTATTGCAAGATTTGCCTATTTTTCTTGAGTCGCGCTTGAGTCGGCACCGGCTAGAGATTCAAACCCCATCCGAACCCGTCACGCTTGCCATGCCGCGCGGAGACTTTTTCCCAGTCTGCCTGAACTTGGTGCAAAATGCTTTAGATGCTCTAGACACTTGGCCGGATGGTCGAGAGGGGTGCGTCACAATCGGGGTGGACTTCCCCACGCTCGATTTTGTCCGCGTTACGATTCGTGATGACGGCCCTGGGGCGCCCGAAGAGTTGCTCGCCCATTTGCTTGAGCCTTTTGTCTCAGGTAAAGAACCGGGTGCTGGCACAGGGCTTGGCCTTTCTCTTGCGCATTCTGTCATCTCCCAAATAGGTGGCGAGCTCTCGGCAAGCAACCTGCCAGAAGGTGGTTTCGAAGTCTTGCTCGATTTGCCTCGCGTAAATCACCCCTCGAGTTGATGCCCTTCCTGACACCCTTCGCGCTCCTAGTTTTCTCCGCGTTTTTCTCGGGTGCTGAAGCGGCGCTTTTTACGCTGGCGACGACTGAAGATAAACAGGATCTTCCTCGACCGGCACAACAACTTTTGCGCGATCGTCCTGGTGCTTTGGCCACAATTTTGGTGGCAAATCTTGCGGTTAATCTTTCCTTCTTTGCCGCTGCTGCCTATAGCGCGCGGGATTTAGAGGGCGCATCAGCACTGGCTGTTCACGCCGGAGCCGTTTTGCTTCTCGTCGTTTTCGGCGAGATTTTGCCCAAAATATGGGGTCACCGTAACCCACGCCCAGCGGCCTACCTTTTCCTGCCTCCCACGACTTTGCTTCACGCAATCGGCGGCCCGCTCTTTCGCCGTTTGGCCTCTTTCGGGCCTCTTGTCGCCGTTGATGAGCCGGCGCTTGATTCTGAAGCCGCCAGCCAGTTGCTCGACGGCACAGACGATTCTCTGTTGCCCGAAGCCGAGCGAGGGCTTTTGCGCCAAGTCCTAGAGCTGGGCGAATTGCGTGCTGGTGCCTTGCGACGCCCCATCGCCCGCACAAGCGTCGTTTCTGAGACGCAATCGCTGTCGGAAGCGCGCGCCTTTCTCCAACAAGAAGAGCGCACTTGGGCACCTGTAACAGATGCCTCGGGTGATATTCAGGGCATCCTTGATCTGGCTCGGCTTCCCCAGGGCGAAACAGTGGCGGATGTCATGCGCCCTGTCCCGATCTTGCCTGAAGTCGCACCTGTGGCCAATGGCATTCATCTTCTTCGCCGCACAGGCGCACCTTTTGTATTGCTCGTAGATGAATACGGAGAAAACGCGGGCATCATTGAGCGTGGGCGTTGGGCCGACACTTTGCTTGATCGGATGCCTGCACCGCAACCCGGTGACCTACCCGCAATGATTCCGCTAGGAGGCAAACGCTGGTTTGTGGACGGCTTGCTTCCGTTGCATGCATTCCGAGATTCTTTCGGCGACCCTGGTGATGCCGACCCTCGTGTTGACACTCTTGCTGGCTTGCTTCACGAGCATCTTGGTCGTTTACCCGAAGCCGACGACACTATCCAAATTGGCCCTGCTGCCGGGCCGCGCTTTCAATTGCGTGTCGTTCGCCTAGATGGCGCTAGGGTGGCTTTGCTTGAAGTGACGGCTCTCGATTTCAAACCCTCAACAAACGAGACCGGGTGAGCGCTTTCATCCTATTGATTGTTGCTTTGGCGGCTTCCGCATTATTCGCAGGTGCCGAAACCGCCTATTACGGCATGAACCCACTCCGTTTGCGGCACCGCGCGAAGAGTTCAAAAAATGCGACTCTCTTGCAGAGCGTTGTGAAATCGCCCGAAGGATTTTTGGCGACCCTGCTCATTGGCAACAACATCGCCAACGACATCGTGATTCAAATGGGAGTGGCTCTCTTAGTTGGGATGGGCGTAACGCACCCCGAGGCTTGGGTGCCGTTGTGCCTTACTCCATTAGTCTTCCTTTTCGGGGAAGCCTGGCCAAAGCAGTGGATGATGGCCTCGCCTCTGCCCCGTTTGCTTTTGACCACGCCACTGCTGGCTCTTGCGCGCACGATTCTCTGGCCGATTGCTTTCCCAATAGCACTTCTTGCAAGCCTCTTGACGAAAGGGGAGCCCTCCTCATGGGTGGGGCGCCGCCACTTCGCCGCTTTGCTCCGTCAAGGTGCCGCATCAGACCTTGGTGAGGCCTCCGCACTTGGGGCCGCAGCTCGTGCGCTTGAGACACCGGGTAAAGGCGTCCGTAACTTTTTGCGAAAGGATTTAGTCATGCTTCCTCCTGATCTTTCTCTCGACGCTGCTCAGCAGCATTTGAGTCAGACCCAAGATGGCCTTGCTCTCATTCAGCGAGAAGGTCAGCCGCCTCTGCTGCTTGAGGCTTCGCGTCTTGTCCACGCTGCAGCGGGTGCATCGCCAAGTCAGCTCGCTCGCTCGATGCCCGTGTTGACAGGCGACCTCGACCTCGCGGCTATTTTGGTTTTCCTACAAGATGCTGGAACGTCCCGCACTTGGGTAGTCGAGCCAGGCCAGTGGGAGGGCCTTTTTGATTTAGAGCACGCCCTCGATTTTTTGCTCGAGCCCCCTGACGCCCGAACTCTATAAAATAGCCCCGTGCGTCATTTCTCTACTCTCATCCTTGCCGCTGTTTTGGGCGCGGCCCTCTGGCAAATGGTCTCTCCGCAGCCAGTCCAGGCGCAGTCAGCCGCTACAGGTTCGCGCTTTCTTGCCGTAACGGGTCCTTACATGGACGGCGTCTCTCTTCTTTATGTCATTGACCAAGAAACCTCTCGTTTGGCTGTTTATCAGGGGCGTGGTGGTGGGGCAAGTGCCCGAGAGATCGTTTTGATTGGGGTGCGCAACATCGGCTTCGATGTCCAACTCGATGCTTTTAACGATGAATCTGAGTACTCTTATCAAGATTTGCTCAAGCAATTCAGCCGGCAAGCTAAGACAAAGTAAAACGCAACTGCACAAGGGGGCGTGGTTCTCGTATCCTGTGTGCCTGCGGCAATTCGCCCTTCCCTGAAACTTAGACACGAAATCTCCCGTGAGCGACAGCGACTTCTTCTCTTTTGAAAATGCCCTCGACCAACTTGAGCTCGAGGCCGATGACCTTAAACGCCTGATTTCTGCAGGTGAAATTCGCGCATTCCGCGAAGGCTCCAAAATGCGCCTCCGCACGGAAGATGTGCAACGAGTCGCCGGCGAGCTTGGCATTGAAACCGTTACCGAAGCCGAGTCTGGCGAGGTCCTTGAGGTCGAAGAAGTTCTCTTCACCGAGGCCGCCGAAGACGACGGCATGGTCACCACCCAGCTTTCCGAAGAAGACACTCTTCTCGATAGCGCACTCGAAGAGCTTGAGGTTGAGCCTGAAGCGCCAGCAGCGTCTGCAACGGTTAAGTCGTCTGCAACAGCTACTAAGCGCGGTGCAGCTTCACGCAGTCGTGTCCAAGAATCAGAAGAAGCCGCGGTTGATTCACCTGCAATGATTGGTGTATCCATCCTCACGACTTTGCTTCTGATTTTCCTTGGTATCCCGGCTGCTCTCGGCATGGCTGAATCTCGCGGAAGCGGCATGATTCAGAGCATCGTCGATATGGTCTGGTCCGCAAATTAACTCAAGTGAAGCGCGCCTTTCTTTTGGTGTGCGTGGGTCTGGCATCTTGCCAGGTACCGACGCAGGCCCCAGATGCTGATTTTGTTGCGGCCCTAGATGACCTCAAGCTCTATCAAGCTGAGCTTGAAGATGAAAATGGTCGTTTGCAAAGCCAGATTGTTTCTTTGCAGGTTGACCTTGAGATGGCGCGTGCGGATCAGGCACATGCTGCAACGGCTGATCTTGAAGCGGCTTTCCGCGAGCTTCAAAATTCTGTTGCTGGGTTGGCTAGCTCGGGCGGAGTCGAATTCGTCGATGGCCCTGATGGCCCGCTCATCCGCATTAGTGACCATGTTTTGTTCGCTTCGGGTAGCGTTAAGACTTCCATCAATGGTGAGGCTCTACTGCGTTCGCTGGCTCCTGATCTGTTGACCTTGGGTGCGGCTTTTCGCGTTGAGGGCCACACTGACAATGTCCCTGTTAAGGCTCGCGCCAAGCAATTCCCGCATGGCAATTTGCAGCTGAGCGCGCGTCGCGCCGTTGAAGTCGCTGCGATTTTGCTGGCCGCTGGTTTGCCTGCTGAAGCTTTAACTGTTATGGGCTTTGGTGAGCATCGGCCGCTTGTCTCAAACGACACCAAAGAAAATCGTGCACGCAATCGTCGTGTAGAGATCGCAGTCATTCAGGCCGGCGGTGCCACTCAGTGAGCTTCCGCTTTGGCTCTCGCTTTACGGCGGCCGCCTTGTTGGCGGCCGCCGTCTGCGCTTGTGGGGGCGGCCTCACCCCAACCGCGCCTGCCGACCACGCGGGTTTGCTTTTGCAAGACTTCTTTCTGGCCCCACCTCTAAAAAGCAACGGCTCCATTCTGCTTTGCCAGCGTTTTGAAGTGACTCGCCGCGAATACTTGGCTGATGATTCAGGCGATGCCGAGCTGCCCGCTGTCTTAATGAACCACCTTGAGGCGCTTGCTTGGGCGCAAGCTCATGGCTTGCGTCTCCCGACGGCTCAAGAGTGGTTGCACCTTTCTTCTATTGGCGAGGGCGCGATTGCTTCGCCAGCTTCGTTGGCGCCTGTGGGCTCACGCAACACCCTTGAGCTCGGATTGGGCCGTGTCTTGCCCGTGGGCGTTTTTGAAAAAGGGCGCACGCCTCTTGGCGGTTACGACTTCTTCGGCAATGTCTGGGAATGGACAAATTCCTCTGATTCCAATGACCTGGCAATTGCCTGTGGCGGTTCTTTCGCGTCATGGTCGGTTGGTACAGATTGGCTCGAGCAACGCCGCCTCGAGCCCCAAGAGTCTGCATCAGATTTGGGTTTCCGCTGCGTGGCAGATGCCGCCCCTTACCTCATGCGCGACTGGCAGCGGCACGCGTCTCTTACACCTGCTTTGGCGCAAGAGTTCCGCGACTCCATCCTGCTCTGGAAGCCCACTCTTCGGCAACGCTTGGCCACTGAGCTGCAGCGACTCGAAGCCCCACCTGAATGGGTCGCTTTGTTGAAGATACCAAGTGGCCTAAATGAGGCGTCGCCGTGAAGATTGGCGACTTAAAGGCCATGCTGCAATCGCGCGGCTTGGCCCCGAGTCATCGCTTGGGGCAAAACTTCCTAGTTGACCCTGCATTGCTTGAAGCCATCCCGCGAGATGCAGGCGTGAAGCCTGGCGAGCGTGTCTTGGAGGTCGGCCCAGGTGCGGGCGCATTGACCGAATCTTTGCTGGCCGCTGGCGCAAAACTTCTCGCGGTCGAGCTCGATCACGGTCTTGCCGATTATTTGCGTGAACGGTTTGCGACTGAGCTCGAGTCTGGGCAATTTCAATTGGTCGAAGGCGACGCCCTTGGCCCGCATGAGACTTTTCATTCTCAAGTCGAGTCGTGGTGGGTTGATGGGCCAGCTCCCCGACTCGTGGCCAACTTACCTTATGCGATTTCTGGGCCTTTCTTGGGGCGCCTCGTGGGCAGGCCTCAGCTTGGGGCGACTTTGTTATTGCAGCGCGAGGTGGCCGAAAAGGCCGCCTTCCAAGGCGGCGCGAAAAACGCAGGTCCACTCCCGATTCGTTTGGGTTTGTTTTTCCATGTCAAGATGGGGCGTCGCTTGCCACCCGAGGTTTTCTGGCCGCGGCCCAAAATCAGCTCGGCCTTTTTGCACCTTGAGCCAAGGGCCGATGCGCCATCAGCCTCAATAGACGCTAGCCTTAAAGCGATTCTTCAGCTTGGCTTTGGGCAACGACGCAAGGCTCTGCTCTCTCGTTTACGCAAGGTGCACCCACTCGCCGCCGAGGCCTTGAGCGATGCTGGCGTCGATTCGACCGCCCGCCCAGAAGTCGTCCCTGCAGCACTTTGGCTGGCTGCGGCAGAAGCCGATAGCATGGGGCGCTCGTCTTTCTCCGAGGCGTAAATCATGGCCGAACTCGATACCTTTATTCAGCAGCTCAAAGACCGTCTCTCAATCGACGAGGTCGTTGCGCGCACGGTTGCTTTGACACGCAAGGGCAACCGCTTGTGGGGGCTATGCCCGTTCCACGCTGAGAAGACCCCTTCCTTCACGGTTAAGCCTGACGATGGTTTTTTTAAGTGTTTCGGTTGTGGCAAAGGTGGCGACCACATCACTTTCGTACGCGAGACTGAGGGCTTGAGTTTTCCTGAGACTTTGCGCTTGCTCGGTGATTTGGCTGGCATGGATTTGCCCGCTGGCGTTTTTCAAGGTGAGCGTTCCGACCCTGGCGTAAGAGAGATGGCCCGCGAGGCTTTGGCTATTGCTCGGGTAGCCTACGAAGAAGCCCTCCGCTCGCCCGAAGCAGAAGGCGCTCGCGAGTACTTAAAGGGTCGAGGTGTTTCAGGCGAGATGGCAAAGACTTTCGGCTTGGGTTGGGCCCCACGAGAGCGAGGCTGGATGGGGCGCATCCTGCAGCAAAGAAAAGTAACTCTAGAAGGTGCCGTTGCCGCGGGCTTGATGTTTGAGCCTGATGGGGGTGGTGCACCCAAAGATCGATTCTGGGAGCGCTTGATGTTCCCAATCCGTGATTCCGGCGGTCGGACGCTTGGCTTTAGCGCGCGTTATTTACCTGGGTCTTTTGCTCAAGAAAAGGGCATGGGCAAATATGTAAACTCGCCCGAGGGGCCTCTATTCCCGAAAAGGCGCATTCTTTACGGGATTGACCTCTTGCCGCAAGGCCTCCGTGACCGACCCGATTTGCCTCTGGTTTTGTGTGAGGGCAATTTAGATGTGGTTTTGTTACACCAGATTGGTTTGGTGACAACCGTCGCGGCTTTAGGCACGGCTTTTTCAGCGGATCACGCTCGTCGCATTAAGAGGTTGCTTGATGGGCGCACGGCTGAGGGCGTCCCTAAACATGTTGTTTTGCTCCTTGATTCAGATATTGCGGGTCGAAAAGCCGCTGCGGCTGCAGGCCGAGTCTTGATTGCCGAGGGGGTTGATGTGCGCGTTTCTTTGCTCCCAGATGGCGCTGACCCCGCCGACATGATTACCTCCGGAGAAAGCGCCGAACTTCTCCAACGCGTTACAAAATCAAGGGATATACTCGAATGGCGTCTGCAAGCTTGGGTTCAAAAAGATGATTTCAAGATTCCAGCGGTCGTCAACCGAGCTGCTGAAGAGGCCGCCGAGTGGATATCAACCACTCTAAGTCCTGTTCTGGCAGAGGGTTGGCTTCGCATGGCATCAAGTCAACTAGGTGTTTCCGAACAGGCCCTCCGCCACATGATTCGCTCTGACTCGGGCTCTCCCCCCGTCCCACAGCAATCTCGTGGTGGGCATCCCTCATCCTCCCTCAACCCATCTGCTGAGATTCTCGTCCAAAATGAGCGTGAAATAGTCGCTGCTCTGCTTTCCGATCCAAGCGCCTGGCCGCTTTACCGAGAGATCCTTGATTTTATGGAATTTTCTGATTCCATAGCCCAAAAGGTCTTCCTCTGGTGTAAAGATTGCCGCAAAAATGGTAAAATGTCAGGCTTGGAATTGGCAATGCTTGCCTTCTCTGACGATGGCGTCCTCGCCTGGCTTGATGAGATTAGGCTCTTGGTTTTCCCCGACCCAGCTCGGGCCCTTGAGCGTTCTCTCGCAGCCCTTCCCGCAAACCGGGAACGCGCCCGTCAAGAAGCCCGCCCTGCACATTCTGAGAGCATCACCGACGCCGATTTGCGCGCTATGCAGCGCAAAATCACGCTTCACCCTGATGACGAGGTCCTTTGATTTCCATTCCGCATGTTCGACACAAAACTAGACAAAAAAACTGAAAAGGCTCTTGACCAATTGGTTGAGACTGCCGTCTCTATGGGCGGCTTGCCCTTCGCTGAATTCCAAAAGGCATTGCCTGATTCCGCGGGTGACATCCTTGTGCTCTCTGTTCTCATGGATCGCCTCGACGAGGTTGGCGCTTCTCTTGATGGCTCATCGGGTGCAACCGAAGAGGTCGAGGTCTTGGGTGCTCCGGTGCCTGTTTCGGCAAAGCCAGTGGTGGCACAGTCGACCCGTGGTGGTGCGCGCGCTTCGCAGCCCGTCCTTGAAAAAATTGACGACCCTGTGCGCATGTATCTCACCCAGATGGGCGAGATTCCGCTTTTGACGCGCGAAGAAGAAATCAACTACGCGAAAAAAACAGAAGTTACGCGCAAGATTTTCCGAAGGCTCGCGCTTGAGTCTGGTCTCTTGCACGATGAGGTTCTTGAAAACCTCCGTCAAGTCCGTGACCAAGAAAAGCCTTTTGACCGCACTCTTAAAGTTAACCCGAGTGCCCAGGCTAATTCATCTCACGCAGTGATTCACCCTTCTACGCGCCGCTTGAAAAAGCAGGCCGCCGAAGAGGGTGCCGAAGAGGGTACCTCGTCTAATATCGACGGTGGCGCCGGTTATGAGCTCACCAAACAAGACCTAGAGCAGCGCTTGGGCTCTCATTACGATGACATTAAAGAGCTCAGTACCGTGTCGATGGTGGGCTACGAGATTTTTCTCGATTCCAAGTTGACCAAAGAAGAGCGCATTGTGTTTCATCGCAATTTGCGCGCTCGCAAGCGGCGCATGGCTTTGATGACAGAAGAGTTGCACTTCCAAGTCAATGTTGTGCAAGATCTCATCGAGATTTTGCTCTCGCGTCACCGCGACTGGATCCGCCTGCGCGCGAATATCAACAGTTTCCCGCCACAGCGGAAACGCACCAAAGCTGGCAAAGCTGAGTGGCAAGAGCTTCTCGCTAAAGATCGCGCCTGGGAAGTAAAGGCCCTTGAGCCATGGGAATCATTCAGTCACCGCATGGTGCGCTTGCATGAGTCTCTCGATGCCTACGAAGAGGGCAAAAAAGCACTTTCGTCTGGTAACCTGCGCTTGGTCGTTTCGATTGCCAAGAAATACCGCAACCGCGGTCTGTCTTTCCTTGATTTGATTCAAGAGGGCAACACGGGCTTAATGAAGGCCGTCGAGAAATACGAATACCGCCGCGGCTATAAGTTTTCGACTTACGCCACCTGGTGGATTCGCCAAGCCATTACACGCTCGATTGCTGACCAGGCACGCACGATTCGCGTCCCGGTTCATATGATCGAGACGATGTCTAAGTTGCGTGCGGTTCAAAAGCGTTTGCTTCAATCGATGGGGCGCGAGCCAAGCATCGACGAGATGGCTGAAGCCGCTGAGATTACATCCGAAGAGGCGCACCGTGTCATGAAGATTGCGCGGCATCCGATTTCGCTTGATCGCCCAATTGGTGATTCCGAAGACAGCTACTTTGGTGATTTCATCGAAGACGAAACTTCCGACAACCCGGTTGAGCGGGCCGGCCAAGAGATGCTTAAAGAGCGTATTGGTGAGGTCCTCGATTCTCTGACTTTCCGTGAGCGTGAAATCATCAAGTTGCGTTATGGCATCGGCGATGGGTTCACCTACACCCTCGAAGAGGTCGGTCGTATCTTCCGCGTAACGCGCGAGCGCGTACGCCAAATTGAGGCAAAAGCCGTGCGTAAGTTGCAGCACCCGATTCGTGCTCGCAAGTTGGCCGGTTTCCTCGAAGGCGTTTCTTAGCCTTCTAACCAAATTTTGTGGCTCGCATGAACGATACCTTAAAAACCCTCGTACGAGCCCAATGGTGCCAGCGCCGTGTCCTTGTCGTGCAACGGCGGGCCGATTCTCTGCCCGGCGAGTTAAAAGAGCGTGTCGAGGCTGCTCAGACTCATCGTGACGCACTTGCCCAAGCCGAGGCAGAGCGAGACGATGCCGTCCGCCGCGTTGAGAGCTTGATTGCAGGTTGTGCCTCGAAGACCGAAGAGCGTGAACAACTTGACCTTGAGGCACGCGAAACAAGCAACGCAACTTCTCGCCAGATTTTGCAGCACAAGGCGCGCGAAATTGGCAATCAGATGGCGCGTGACGATAGTGATCTGATACGGGCCAAAGATCGTGTGGTGGCCTGCGAAGATGTGCTTTATGAGCATCGCGGCGTGTTGTCCGAGCTTGACCGCGATTTGGCTGAATTTCGAGCAACAGTCGCTACCGACGGCGATGATTTCGGCAAAGACCTTGCCCAATTGCAAATCGATCTCGCGCAAGAGATCGCGCTCATTCCGATTGAGTTTCGCGCTGACTATGAGCGGGCAACTGCCGCCCGAAAAGGCCGAGGCGTCGTTGCTTTAAATGGGGCAGCATGCGGTGGTTGTGGCACAAATTTAAGCCCCAACCAAGTCAACCAGATTTTGCCCAGTCGAGTGGTGGTTCGTTGCCCCTCCTGTGCGCGTTTTCTGGTCTCGCGCGACATCTGGAATGCCGAAATCAAATTCATGGAGCGCCGCTAAACTAGGCGCCTCATGTTGGCACTCACTGCACTTCTTCTCGCTCTTCCTCAACCCGCTCAAGAATCTCTGCAAGGCCAATTGCCTAAGCAAGATTTGGGGGTTACGGCCTTCCTCGAGGCACATCCTGATTGGGATGGCCGCGGTATTCGGGTGGCTGTGCTCGATACGGGCATTGACCCGGGGCATCCGTTCTTGCAGACCACTCCTGATGGTCGTCGCAAGATTATTGATTGGTACGATGCCACAACCGATGGCCGCCTCGCCACATTGGCGGAAGCCGAGGCCGACTCTGATGGCCGCTTGATTGGCCTGTCGGGTCGTTTGCTTGACTTAGGTCAACACGCTGCATCGGGTCGGGTTTACCACATGGCTCGGATCGACGCTCACTTTTTGCCGGGTGATTTGCGCCACCGCATCGAGGGCAAACGCCAAGAAAAATGGCAAGAGCACTCTCGTGATTACGACGAAGCCTTCCAGCGCTTAGAGGCTGAGGGTGGCGAGCTCGACGAAGATTCTCTTTCTGAAACCGAGGCGCAGCGCCGCTGGTCTTCCTTTGACGATGATGGCCCGGTCTACGATTTGTTGACTTGGAAGCAAGGCGACGATTGGTTTGTCGTGGTCGATAACGATCAAGACGGCGATCTTGGTGAAGAGCCAGCACTTGGTCAATTCCGCTCGACAGGCGATTGGGCCACGCTCGGCGATGAGGCACTCCTTAATTACTGTGTTTCCGTCGAAGACGACGGTGCGCGTGTTCAATTTTTCTTTGACACTCACGGCCACGGCACTCATGTCGCGGGCATCATCGGTGCTTACCAAGGCCCTGAAGGCCGCATGAACGGTATCGCTCCAGGTGTTGAGTTCGTCTCCATCAAAGTGGGCGACGGCAAATTCGGTGGCTCGACTTACGGCGCGTCCATTTCCAAGGCGATTGATTACGCTGTCGAAATGGGCTGTCAGGTCGCCAACATTTCATTTGGCGGCCCGAGTTTTTATGCCGATGGCCTTGAGCCTGGTGGGTGGGTCATTGAAGAGGCCACCAAGCGCGGCTTGATGGTCGTGACTTCCGCAGGCAATGAGGGGCCCGCACTCAGCACGGTCGGTGCGCCTGGTACAAACGAGTGGGCAATTTCGGTTGCGGCAGCTGTTTGGCCTGACACAGCAAAGGTCAATTACTCTGCACTCAATCCAGCCGCTCCATTGCTTTTTGACTTTTCAAGCCGTGGCCCGCTTCCAACGGGCTCTATCGGTATTGATTTTGCCGCACCTGGTGCAGCTCTTTCCACCCTTCCTTCATGGGGCCTTTCTAAAGGCGAAAACTGGAATGGCACTTCGATGTCAGCTCCACAACTTTCTGGTTTCATAGCTCTTATGCGCTGCGCCGCCCGCGCCGAAGGCATGAGTGATTCGCCCGCCCGCATGGAGCGCGCGATGCGTTTGGGTGCCAGCGTCTTTGCCGGCTCAACTTGGGTTGAGCATGGGCATGGCTTCCCGATGGCTATCCCGACTCTTGAAGCGATGCGCACACTCGAAAAGGTGGCTGTCGATGACCGCCGTTTCAAAATCCAAACGGCCAACCCCTTTGGTGTTGGTTCAGGTATTTATCATCGCGGTCTAGCTTCACTGGCGCCATTTGAGCAAGCTCTTTTTGTTGAGCCACTTTTTAATAAAGACGCGACAAACGCAGAGAAAGCTAACTTTCTGCGCAGTTTCCGTTTAGTCTCTGAGTCTGATTGGGTGGAAGTGCCCGATGGTTTTTATTGTGCAAGTGCGGGCAATCGCATTACGGCGCGCATCCACCCAGCGACTTTGGGGCATGGTTTGCATGTCACGCGCATCTTGGCTTTTGATGCAGATAAGCCAGACTCGGTTGGCCCTGATTTCATTATCCCCGTGTCGATTGTTGTGCCGATGGTTTCCGTCCCTGCGACCGACCACATGACTGTGCGCCATTTCCCGATGCAGCCTGGTCAAGTCGATCGCAGCTTTGCTTATGTCCCGATGGGGGCTACGCGCGTTGCCGTGACGACTCGGCAAATGACACCGGGCCGCAATGAGTATCGCCCCGGCGCTGGCTCTGTGAGTGGCTTCACCTATGCCGAAGACCGCCAAACGCGGGGTCGTTTCTTTCTCGACGCGGGCGAAGAAAACACAATGGTCGTCCCTTGCGAGCCCGGCACGGTTTTCGAATTCGCGCTCTCGTCGCGTTGGGCCACAAACAAGCCAGCGGATGTCGAGCTTGAGTTTCGTTTCTTGGGCGTTGAGCCTAGCGAGCTTGAAGTCGTTGTACCTGCTGGCCAAGATCTAACGGCCTTAGGTGTGCGCGCGACTCTACGGAAGACATCCTTGTCTGCGTCTGCGTCGGTTGAGGGCGTTGCGATACCGGTTCTGGCTGAGATGGAGATCATCCCCGACCCGATTCGCGCGACTTTGATGGGTGGGCGTGGCCTGTTTTTCGGTATCGTCGAGTGGACCGTTGAAATTCAAGAAGACGGCACGCGCGCGACTCTTTATATGCCACAAAGCATTGAGAGTATTGAGTTGCGCGAAGATTTAGCGCTCGAGGTTTTCGACGCCAACGGCCAGGTCATGAGCCGCGGCATTGTTTATGAGCTTGAGACGCCGATTGACACGCTTGCGGCGGGTTCATACATCTTCCGCCTGACTTACCCATCCGAGGGCATGGAGTCGCTTGAAACTCGCTATGCGGGTGCTGAGGTGCGTTTGCACACGGGTGGCGGGCGCATGAGTGTCAGCACAGACTGGGATGGCGCTCTCGATGGCGGTGGTGGTTCGCGTACACGGGTTCCATTCTTGGGCGCACGCACTTTCTTCTTTGAAGCCCCTGAGCTTGAGCCCCTCCCAGCGGGGCAGTTTTACTTTGGCTCCTGCACTTTGACGCAAGGCGATGATGAGATTCGCGTACTGCCTTTGCGCGTCGAGCGGCCACTTGTGGCGGCTGCAGTGGAAGAGGTCGAGCTTGAAGAAGATGTCGCAGAAGAGACCCCTTCAGTAGATGATTTGACTGATGTTGAAGCTGAAGCGACTGAAGCCAAAGAAGAAGCCGAAGCTGAACCCACCCCACAAGAGGCTTTCGAGGCCGCCAAGGCCGACCCCGAAACCACCGATGTCGAAAGAGTCAAACTCGCACGAGAATGGGCTTCAGCTGAGCCCCTTTCCTGGGATGCAGCGCTATCCGTTCCGCTGGCTTTGGCCACAGGTGGGCTCAAGGCCGATGCATTTCGCGCGGCTTCCTCTTTGCTCACGCAATTCCCTACCCGCGTAGAAGACTTCCTCGCTGCGGCGGTGGCCTGGAATTAACAGGCCTTCCCAATAACGCCCCCGTTTCATTTGAGACTCGCCCTTTGCGGCAATGTTTTCCCCGCGGATAACGCGGCGGAAGTCCTTGCCCAGCTTCGAGGGCCAGTCTCAGCTTGGGCGAAGCGCTTCACCGCACAAAATACTGACGCGCTTCCTGGTTTTGGGCTTTACCTCTCGGCTGTCGCCGCCGCCGAATTTCGAGCTAAGGCCAATCTGCAAGTCGATTTAGCCGACGCCATTTCTCAGGCGGGTGTCTCCGTCTGGACAGCCAACGCTTTCCCTTTTGGCGGTTTCCACGGCGATGTCGTGAAAGAATTGGCTTTTACGCCTGATTGGCGAGACCGATCTCGTTTGCAATTCACTCAAGATGTTGCCGTTGTTTTGGCGGGTTTGATGCCCCGTGGCAGTCGTGGCTCCATCTCAACTTGCCCTTTGGGTTATGGCAACGCCGCAGATTCTCCTGTAAGTTGGCGGCACTTGCACGAGGCGCATGATTTTTTGGCGGAGCTGCGCGAGCGTACAGGCGTGACTTTGGTTTTGGCGATTGAGCCAGAGCCAGATGGTGCTTTTGAGCGAGTCGGCGCCTTGGCCGCTGCGATTGGGCGGCATTTCCCTCAGGGCAATCAGCACATCGGCATTTGCTGGGATTTGTGTCATTCGGCTGTTGTAGGCGAGACGCCATCCGAAGCTATCTCGGCCTTGTTGGCTCACAAGATTCCGCAGGGCAAAATACAGATTTCATCCGCCATGCGACTTGAAGGGCCGCTTTTGCCTCCTGCGCGAGAGGTGCTATCTGGCTTACAAAATGACCCTTGGTTTCACCAAGCCCGCGCCCAAGATGCGGCTCATGGCTCAAAGATGCAATGGCCTGATTTGCCTCAAGCGCTTGCTGACTCATGCGCATCTGACGCCATTCTGTGGCGGGTGCACTGCCATGTGCCGCTTCATCTCGACCAACTCAACGGCGGGTGGCAGACGACTCCGTGGCACGCGGCGGTTGAGCAAGCCACGGCGGCCGGCATGTCCGATTTTGAGTTTGAGACCTACACCTTGCCCCATTTACTTGGCAAGGTCGGGCAAGAGGAGCGTTTGGTCGAAACCCTCTTTGCCGAAAGTCAGGCTTGCGCACGAGTTTTAGGTTTTTTGCCTGTCGGTGATTGACATTCACCGGCATCGACCGTATTCTTTTCGCCCTCATCAGCGGTTTCGCCGCAGGTGAGTCCTCAGGCCCCGTCGTCTAGTCTGGCCTAGGACACCAGGTTTTCATCCTGGCAACAGGGGTTCAAATCCCCTCGGGGTCACCAACATTCAGCCCACCTGCTTTCGAGTAGGTGGGCTTTTTGGCTTTGATGCCGATTTGGGCCTAAGCCAAGGGGTGAGCCTGTTTATATAGCTCGCGCAAGCCCTCAAGAGAGACATGCGTATAGATTTGCGTGCTGCCAAGGCTGGCGTGCCCAAGCAGCTCTTGCACGGTGCGTAAATCCGCACCACGGCGCAGCAGATGTGTCGCAAATGAGTGACGCAATGTGTGTGGGGTGCAAGTCTGAGCAATCCCGGCTCGCAAAAGGCACTTTTCAATCACACGCCGGACGGAGCGGTCTGTCAGGCGATTGCCAAAGCGATTCAGGAAGAGAGCTTCGCGGTCTAATTTTCGGATGGCCTTAGACGCTTGATAATCTTCAAGAGCACGAATGGCAGGTGAGCCGAGCATGCCGAGCCGCTCTTTGCGGCCTTTGCCTTGCAGGCGAACTAAACCGCGCCGAGCGTCAAGATCAAACTCATTAATCGCTACAAGCTCTGAAACACGGCAGCCTGTCGAATACAAGACCTCGAGTAAGGCTCGGTCTCGCAGGCCTTCGGCGTCTTCGGGAGAGGGTGCGGCCAGCAATTCGTCGACCTCATCTTCTTCTAGGAAGCGGGGGAGCTTGCGCTTGGGGCGAGGGCCTCGCAGGGCGGTGGCAGGTGAGCTTTCGATATGCCCACGGTCTTCCATCCAGCGAAAAAAACTGCGCAAAGAAGAGAGGTGGCGAGTCAGCGACGGGCCCGCTAGCCCTCTTTGCGCCAATTCACCTAAAAACAGTCGCAGCCGAGCAGGGCGGATGGACGACGCTTGCGGGAGTGGTTGCTGGCTTTGCTCATCAGTGGAGACTGGAGACGCTTCATCTTTCGAAACGGGCTCTGCGCGCAAGAATTCGAAAAAGCGATCGAGGTCTCTTTTGTAAGCGCGCAAAGTATGAGGGCTCACTTGGCGCACTTCGCGCAAATGGTTGAGCCAATCCTGCCGCGCGGTTTCGAGCGTTTCAGTCATCGCCGTAGCATAATAGAGAGCATGGTGCGGATGATAGTCCTTGAGGAAGTCGAGCGTTCTCAACCCTTGGCTGAGGCGTTGTCGCGCATTCCGCAAGACTTAGCGCCCGTATTACTCGACAGTTCAGATGGCTCGGGCTGGTCGATGTTGGCGTGGGCTCCCGACCGGGTCATTTCTGGCGTGGTCGAGCCACAGCCCAAGCCCCGCGGTGAGTGCCAAACCAATTCTTGGCCGCTCGCGCAGGAAAACCCCGCTGCGTTGCTCCAAAAAGCCACCAAAGGTGAGTCTTGGTCCTGCGATGCCGATTTGCCGATGTTCGGTGGCTGGCTAGGGTGGTTTGGTTTTGCCTGCGGCCATGCTTTTGAAGCTTTTCCCTGGGTCGCACAAGAGCCGTTAGGTTTTCCCGATTATCATTTTGGGCGTTACCGCCGCTGCGTGGTGCAAAACCCCGAGGGGCGAGTTTGGCTTTTGTGGGGGGCATCCAAGGAAACGGTTGATGGCCCCGTCGCTAGCGCTGTTGATGAAGCAATCCAGAAACCCGGCGGTGACGAGTCATCCTCCGAAGTCGCACAGGTGCGCAAGCAGTTTCATGAGTGGGGCTTTTGCGGAACGCCAGGGCGTCCTGAGCGTTGTGATTTTGCACCCACTAAAATCCAAGCCAATGTCGAGCCCCTTGCTTTCCAAGAGGGGGTTTCGACATTGCGCGCCTGGATCGGTCAAGGAGAGCTCTTTCAGGCGAATTACTCCCATTGCATGACCGGCGCCGCTCCCGATGATGCGCGACAGTTTTATCAGCATTTGCGTGCGCAGCAACCCGTTGCATTTTCTGCTTACTGGGAAGATGCTCACGGGCGCGCCCTCCTTTCCTGTTCCCCAGAATTATTTTTAGCCATCGACGGCGACACTCTTGAGACGCGTCCCATCAAAGGTACGGCTCCCCGTGGTGATTCGCCTGAGAGCGATGCGATTGCGCTTGAGTGTCTGCAGCATTCCGAAAAAGAAATCGCCGAGTTGACAATGATTGTTGATATGGCGCGTAATGATCTTGGCCGCATCGCTTCTCTAGGTGGGGTCAGAGTCGTAAGCGCGGGCGAAGTAGAGGCTTTCTCTACCCTCTTTCACCGCACCGCTCGCATCCAGGCCCAATGGGATTCTTCCCAAGGGCTTGCTGCTTTGATGCGCGCGACATTCCCGCCCGCATCCGTTACAGGTGCTCCGAAAGTCCGTGCGCTCCAGGCCATCGCTGAGTTAGAGAAACAGAATCGCGGCCCCTACTGTGGAGCACTCGGATACTGGCTGCCTGGAGCTAAGCCGCGAGGCGCTTTTTCGGTATTGATTCGCACCGCTTTGATTGCCGATCAGCGCCTTGCCCTGCGTGTTGGTGCGGGTATCGTCTGGGATTCAGACCCTAAATCCGAGTGGGAGGAAACTCTACTCAAAGCACGCTATCTCACCAAGCAATGACTCACTCACCCCATTTGCCTTTGTTCGTCCCCTTGACCGGGTTTTCCGCCCAAGCTGGGCTCGACGCTTCTGTGGGTTTGCCGCCTACGATTCCAGGAGTCTTGCTTGGCGAAGGTGTCTTTGAGACTTTCCTCGTAAGAGACGGTGTGCCGACATCTGCATTACGCGCCCACGAAGAGCGGCTTGAGCAGAGCGCGATAGCTTGCGGTTTGGCGAGTGCGGCCCGCCCCAGTTTGGCGGATAGTTTGCCTGCGTTGCTCGCGGTTTTGCCCATGGGCTCGTGGAGGGTGCGTTTCACGGCACTTCGTGGGCATGGCGCTGATTTGTATTGCTACTGGACGGCCACACCGACGACCCAGCCACCGAAAGAAGTCATCGTGCACATCGCACGGCAACGCCACGACCCCAACGACCCACTCGCCTCCGCGAAAACTGTTTCGCGCGTGGGCTCATCGGTTGCGCGCAAAGAAGCCCAAGAGCTTGGTGCTTTTGAAGCCCTCCTAAAGACAACAGATGGCGATTTCGCCGAAGGAACGGTTTCTAACTTATTTGCCGTGATTGACGGAAAACTCATCACACCACCGCTTTCTCGTGGGATCCTGGCAGGTACCACGCGCGAGGCTTTACTCCTCGCATGCGCCGAGGCAGGCATCCCTGCGCAAGAAGCCCCTCTCTTTGAAAAAGAGATCCTCGCAGCAGATGAATTATGGCTCACAAATGCCATCATCGGCGTGTTGCCAATCGTAGCGGTTATTGGGCTTCGGGATGACTTCCCTGGCGCGAGCGGCCGTATGCTTGCCCCCGTTCGCGATGCTTATCTGCAATACCTCGCTTCTTTGTGTTAATCTAGAGTAAAACCATGATGTTGACCGCACTTTTTGCCCTTCTCTTTCCTACTTTTACCGGTTGGGCTGATGTCGTTGCGCCATCTCCCGTCTTTGTTGTTCAGCAAGATGACACCCTTGAGAGCGACATCGATGCGTATCGCGATTTGTTTCGCTACCCCAAAGGCGGCGAAGATAAAGCCATTGAGTTTTTAGATAAATTTTTGCAACGCTATTTGGCCGATGGTGAGCGCTTGCGTGCGATTGCCGATGAAATTGAATTGGGTGTTGAGCCTAAGCAGCAGCGGTTGTTTAAAAAAGAGGTCAAGGAGCTCCAGAAAGAGCAGGGCGATTTGACTGACGAGATTTGGTATTGCTTTAAAAAACGCAAAGACGAAGAAAGCGAAGCCAATCAACGCATGTGGAAAGCCGCTGCCTATGTCTTTGCTCAAATGGGCACTGATGGCGCCGATTACCTAATGAAGGCCTTCGCCGATAAGCGGTTTTCCAGGCTTCCTGACTTGATGGGGCTCTTTATCGAACAAGTCGGCTATACCCACGATTATTCCAAGACAGATACTTTGATCGATCTTCTCGACCACAATCATTTCGTTGTGATTGCAAAAGCGGCGTATGCCCTGTCGCAATTTTCGGGCGCTCCAGGAAAGTTGCGCAAAGAGGCTGTTGGCGTTTTAGTGCGCACCCTTGAGTCGTATCGTAATTCGGCATCCGACAATTTAGAGTCCATGGAAGTCCGCCGTTATCGCCAAACGCGCGAGCCGATTTTGCGTGCATTGACGGCTCTGACGGGTGAATCATTCCGAGAGTCGTTGGCCTGGACGAAATGGTGGAATACCAATCGGAAAAACGCCAAGTACTGGAAAGACAAAGAATAATGTCGCGTCTTTTTTGCCAAGCTGCGGCCACTGCTTTCGCCGTAGCACTTTTTCTTTTGCCGGCTTGCACTGAGACGGCTCAACCCGTCGCGCCGCAAAAGCTCTCAGTCATCCACCGCTCGGCCTGGCTGGGCGAGAACGAGGGCTTGCAGCTCATTGCAGAGACGGTTTCAGCGCCACCTCAAGGCGAGGCTGTTTTGTCTGAGCATGAAGTTCTGTTAAGTCGATTTCAATTGCCTGCTGGCAGTTCTTTAATGCGTTTGCATTTGCTTTGCTCTGACCCGACCCAACTCCTGCACGCAGGTTCTCTTCAATTGCCAGACGGCACGCTATTCCAAGCACTTGGTGCGGCGCCCGCTTCTCTGTCCCGCGCGGATCGCCTGCTCTGGGATACGCTTGCATTGGGTGGCTTAGCTGTAGGCCAGCAAGCCTCGATTGATTCTCACCGCCGCAGTTTTTTGTTGGTTTCCAGTGACTTTCGGCGTCATAAACCCGAAAGCGTAAAGTGGAGCCGTGGCGAGAGCTCGACCACCCTTAGCTATCGCGCCTGGACCGACCGCGAGCGTCAGATTTTCCTAGAAGGCCCACCCTTGCAGCAGCATGACTGACCCCTCATCCAACCCTTTTGATACGCCTCAAGACCCAAACTCGGGTCAGAATTTACCCGTTGCTGGCCAACCGGCTCAAGGCGGGTCCATGTTGCGCTTGCGTGATGTTCAAGTACTGAACCGCTCCTTCAGGCAATTGGCCGAGGTCCAAGAGGCATTGCTCGACCGCCTCGAAGAGCTCGAAAACGAGCGCACTTCACCTCGCCGTTGGCTTATGCCGGCTGTTGCTATTGCCTGCACGGTGTTGGGCATCGGTGCGGCTGCGGTTGCAATGATTCAATATCAAAAGGCGCAGCCGACCATTGAGGTCATCGCGCAGGCACCCGAGATTGTGGTGCAGCCAACCCCCGTTACGATTGAGGTGCCCGATGACCCCGCTCTGCGTGACGCCCTGCAGGCTTTCACTTCAGAAGTCGCCGCCATGCGTCAGGGCCAAGGCAACTTGCAAGAGCAAAACGCTGCACTTGTGTCGAAACTTCTTTCGACAGAAGAAGAAAAAATGGCCCTACTTAGGCGCGTGACGGATTTAGAAGAAAGATTGGTCGAAGCGCCGGGCGATAGCCTCGCTTACACCAACGCTGCTCGCGCAACCAAGCTTAACGACGACAACTCGGCCTCAAACTCGGCCGGCGTTTCATCGGTTCAGTCAAGTGATGACCCCTGGGTCGGTGTTACAAACGGCCTTTTCTCGGCTGACGGCTATCATCGCGTGGCCTTGCGTGAAGCCAAGCGCGTGCCTGATTTGCCTATCCTTCACGATGCCGTTTGGCTTGAGTGGAATTCGGAAGGCATCCTTGATGGTGTGATTCATGCCAAGCGTGTTGAGTTCGCGCTTCAACAAATGACACGCAATTTAGTGGTTACTTTTTTTGAAGGTTCACGCACGCGTAATGGTGCACGAGTGGCTCTTCCAGAAAAAGGTTTACGCCTTGACTTTGCTGATGTTGACCCAAAGCCGTGGTTGAGTCATTGGCCAGCCCTGGCCGTTTCGACTGCCCGAATTAACGGCGCGCGCGAGCCAGGCGTTACGCCTGCAGCGAGTGACCCAGAAACTTTACGCAGGTCTCTTGACACTTTGATGTCGACGCGCCGCGCTTATGGCTATTACCGCCTGGCAGCACTCGGCTCGGTCGATGGTGACATTTTACGCATGGTGCAGATCAACTGGTTTGATGGCGCTGGGCGTTTAATCAAAACAATCGAAGCTGACTCCATGGAAATCCGCATCCATCGCACTGGGTCTGTTGAGCTGCTGCTGCGAGGTGGCGCATTGCTCGAAGGTGGCATGAAGCGGCCCTTCTACGAAGATCGTTTCCGGCTCCATCTCCCGCGTCAACCGCTTGAGCAGTGGCGCGCAACAGGAGTGCCCGTGACTGAGGTGGGCTGATGCCCGATACGCCAGAGATTGACGCGGCGGAAGTCTTATCGGTCTCTGCCGCCATCGAGCTCGCTCAAGATGCACTCGCACTCGCACCCGGCCGGATTTGGCTTGAAGGCGAAGTCCTTGGCTTTAAGGGTGCGCATCAATCGGGGCATTATTATTTCACCCTAAAAGACAGCGGAGCCAGCTTGAGCATCAAGATGTGGCGGTCCGTCGTCGCTCGCGGGATGCGATGCCCATTGAGCGAGGGCAAGCGCGTCAAGATTCGCGGTGCCTTTGATATTTACGCGACTCGCGGCAGCCTCTCCTTCACGGCAGAGATTATTGAAGACGCAGGCGGCGAAGGTGAACTCTATCGCCGCTATGTCGAGTTGGGCAAACGGTTGCGTGCAGAAGGTGCCTTCGAGCGTGAATTCCCCATCCCCGAGCGACCGCAAAAAGTCGTTGTGATTTGTGGTGCGGGTTCTGCTGCGGAAGCCGATATCTTTGAGTCGTTTCATAGCCATGGCGTCCCGATGCAAATCTATAAGTTGCCGTGTTTGGTGCAAGGCCCGGCTGCCACACCCGCTTTGGTGCGCGCTCTTCATGACGCAGCGAGTATCCGCCCCGATGTGATTTTGCTGTCCCGAGGCGGCGGCTCCATGGAAGACCTTTGGGCTTTTAATGAAGAAGATGTCGTCCGGGCGATTGTCGAATGCCCCGCGCCTGTGCTTTGCGCAATAGGCCATGAGAGTGACCATACTTTGGCTGAATTGGCTGCCGACCGGCGTGCTAAAACGCCAACGGCCGCTGCTGAGATTTTGTGTGCTGGGTGGGTGCGAGTGCGTGAAGATTGTGCCGATTGGGCGTTTCGTATTGAGCGAGCTTTGTTGCAGCAGCTCGAGCATGAACAATTGCAGCTTTCAGCGCTGCGCTCGCATCTGGCCGCACAGGCCCCTCATCGGCGTTTAGAGCGCGCGAGGTCTGCCATGCATAGTTGTGAGTTGCGCATGAGCAATGCCATGCAAGAGCCGATTCAGGCCGGCCTTCATCGGTGCACAGCTTTGGCGGGGCGCCTCAACGCCGGAAGCCCACTCGGCCTTTTGAATCGCGGCTACGCTTTGGTCGAAAAGCCTGGCGGCGGTTATTTGCGCAACCCTAAAGAAGTGACATCCGGCGATTCCTTACGCGTGCATCTTTCCCAAGGAGAAATGCAAGTCACGGTAGAATGAAACAACCCCCTTCCATGTCTGCACCCGATACAAACGAATCCCTCTCCTTCGAAGAGCGCCTCACTCAGCTCGAAGTCCTTGTCGACCAACTCGAGTCGGGCGAATTGGGTCTTGAGCAAGGTGTTGACCGATACCGACAGGGGGTCGAGTTGCTTTCCACATTGCAGAAGTCTTTGGCTTCCGCTGAGCAAAAAGTAGCCGAGCTGACTCAAGATTTGCGCCGTGAATTGGCCGCTACTGAAACGGATGATGACACAGACTGATTTCTCTGCCTGGCTAGGGGCGCAACGCGAGTTTTTTGATGAAGCGCTTGCAAACAGCGTGGCGAGCACATCCGCAGCCAAGGCGCCAAAGCCTTTGCGCGATGCGATGACCTACGCCTTGCTCTCTGGTGGCAAGCGAGTGCGCCCGGGCTTGTGCCAGCTTGCCTTTGAATCGGTTTCTGCCAGCCAGGGTCGCCGCTCACATGAGCAGTCGCCTTCAACTCCGTTTTTGCCGGCCGCACTTGCATGTGAAATGATTCATGCCTACTCGCTCATTCATGACGATTTGCCTTGCATGGATGACGACAACTTGCGGCGAGGTCAGCCCACGACGCACATTGCTTTCGGAGAAGCCACTGCCGTCCTTGCCGGCGATGCCCTGCAAACGCTGGCCTTTGAGTTGCTCGCGATGCAGCCAGATGCTGAGCTTGTGCGCGACCAGGCTTTGCTTCTTTCCCAGGCTTCTGGGGCGCACGGCATGGTTGGTGGCCAAGTGCTCGACATGTTGACTCCTGGAGCTGATTGCGGGCTTGCGCAAGTCGATGCCATTCATCGCGCCAAAACCGGCGCTTTGTTGACCGCTTCTGTTTTGCTCGGAGTGCGAGCTGCGCAGGGCGATGTCGACCGATGGCGCGCTTACGCCGAGCCCATGGGGTTGCTGTTTCAAGCCACAGATGATTTGCTTGACCTTACCGCCACAACAGCCGAGTTAGGCAAAACCGCCGGAAAAGATGCAGCCACTCAAAAGCCGACTCTTGTTGCCGCTGTGGGTGAGTCAGCCGCGCGTGAGCGAGCGCATCAGCTTGCAGAACAGATGGCTGACGCAGTTTCTATTTTGCAGGTCGGAGAGACTTCGGCTTTGTTGCTTTGCGATCTTTCGCGTTATCTTTTAGAGCGTAGCAAATGAAATCCCTCCGTCTCGCCCAATTGACATCGCCCGCTGACCTTCAGGGTCGCACCATGGAAGAGCTTGAATCTCTGTGTGCCGAAATGCGCACCGGCCTCGTGGACAAGGTGCTCGATTCAGGCGGCCACCTTGGGTCAAATCTTGGTGTCGTTGAGCTGGTTGTTGCGATGCACAAAGTCTTCGACTTCCGTCGCGATCGAGTTGTCTTTGATGTTAGCCATCAGTGCTACCCTCACAAAATCTTGACGGGCCGTTGGTCTCAATTCAGCTCCTTACGCCAGACGGGTGGGTTGTCGGGCTTTTGCAGTCGAGAAGAATCGCCTTTTGATATGCTCACAGCGGGCCATGCAGGCACATCGATTTCATTTGGGCTGGGGCTTGCTGAGGGGCTTCGCGGCACGGCTACCGATGACGAGGGCGACCCATGGGTGGTTTCGTTTATTGGTGACGCATCTTTTGGCGCGGGCGTTTCTTTCGAGGGCCTTAATCAAGCGGCAGATCGCAATGCGCGCATGTTGATTGTCTTAAATGACAATGAGTGGTCGATTGCTCGTTCCGTGGGGGCGTTGGCGCGTTATTTGTCGCGCATTCGTCAGTCCAAGACTTTTCATTCTCTTTTTGAGCGCATGACAGATATTGCGCATCGCTTGCCGGGTATCGGCAATCGCCTCGATGAGATTGGCGAGGTCGTCCGCCATGCTTTGGTGCCGGGCCATATTTTTGAAGAGTTGGGGGTCAATTATGTTGGCCCACTTGATGGCCATGATGTTGCGGGCTGCATCGAGGCCTTTGAGCGCGCCAAGCGTTTCGATGGCCCCGTTTTGTTGCACTTCTTGACTGAAAAAGGTCGAGGCTATGACCCGGCCGTTGAGCACTCAGAGCGCATGCATGGCGTATCACCTGATAGCGCAGCGCCAGCGGTCGCAAAAGTGCCTCGGCCATCCGACAAGGTGGCATCGTTAGATTGTAAATCGTATACCGAGATTTTCGGTGAGGCGATGGTCGAGCTTGCCGCCGAAGACAGTCGTGTGCATGCGATAACGGCCGCAATGGTGACGGGCACTGGCTTGAGTGCCTTTGCAGAGCAATACCCTGAGCGATTTCACGACACTGGCATCACCGAACAGCATGCCGTGGCAATGGTCGGCGGGATGGCTACGGCTGGGCTGAGACCGGTGGCCGCTATTTACTCGACTTTCCTGCAAAGGGGCTATGACCAAGTCTTCCAAGAGGTCGCTCTTCAAAAAGAAAATGTAGTCTTTGCCCTCGATCGCGGGGGGTTGGTCGGCCAAGATGGCGCCACTCACCAAGGTGTGTTTGACCTCGCATTTTTGCGAACTTTCCCGCATATGATTCTCGCATCGCCGCGAGATGAGCTCGACCTGCATCGCATGCTTCGCGCAGGTGTGCAAGATGGTGGTTCTTGGGCTCTACGATGGCCGCGCGGCAAGGCACAGCCGTGTCTCGGGCCACCCGCTGATTTGCGTCCTGAAATGAAACCCGGAGTTGCTGAGAGATTGCGCGAAGGAGCCGATGGCGCTGTTTTCGCACTCGGTGCGATGGTCGAGATTGCTCTTGAAGCCGCCGAAATCCTTTACCGCGACCACCAGATTTCTTTCGAAGTCTGGGATGCCCGATTCTGCAAACCACTCGATTTGGGTGTCATTGCTGCTATTGTCCGCCGACACAGCTTTTTGGCTACTGTCGAAGAACACGCCTTGCCTGCCGGCTTCGGCTCAGCGGTAGCAGAGGCCGTTGCCGATTTAGGCGTGCCTTGCCAGATTTCGCGGCACGGTGTCCCGGATCGATTCATTGAGCATATGACGACCCGCGAAGAGCAGCTCGTCGTATGTAAACTCGATGCACAATCCTTGGTCGATTCTTGGGCTGGCTCTTGCGCGAAATCAAAAGCGGCCACAGACTTAAATCAACCCTCTGGCTTAGCCAAAGACAAGACGGAATAGTCAACCCATGCAAACGCGTCTCGATTATGTCAAATTACCACGGTCACGCAAACCGAGGGTTCTTATTTTGGGTGACAATACCAAGCCGCGTGTGCCTGAACTAGCGGCTGAATTGGTTGATCATCTTTCGGCAAAGGCTAAGGTGCTTGAAGTTGATTTAAAACGGCATTTTGCCCCCGTTACCTCTAAGCCAGATTTAGTCTTAGTGCTCGGCGGTGATGGCGCCATCCTTGCTGCCTCACATCGCTTGGGCTCGCGGCGTTCACCTGTTATGGGTATCAATTTTGGTTCCGTCGGCTTTTTGGCGGGTGTTGCTCCAGAGCGTTCCATGCTTATCCTTGACGAGGTGATCGCCGGTAAAGGTCGTATCGAAAATCGGGCGCTCATGCATGTTCGTATTCGCCGTGCAGGGCAAGACCTGCTCGACACGCATATATTGAATGATGTCGTCGTGACCCGTGCGCCAGGTGCTTCCATGGTTGATGTTGGTCTTTGGGCTGACCGCCGCCCCGTTTGCACCTACCGCGGTGATGGCGTCATCGTTTCGACGGCGACAGGGTCAACGGCCTATGCGCTATCTGCGGGTGGCCCTATTTTGTCGCCCCGCCTTGACGCTTGGCTCGTCACGCCGATTGCTCCCCATATGCTCGGTATGCGACCTCTCGTTTTACCTGGGCACCGAGTCGCAACTTTGCAGGTCAATCAGTCCTCTGAATTTACGGCCGATGGCCACGAAGAGTTCCAGCTCCAAGCGGGCGACAAAATCCGTGTTGCGCCCTCTAGGCGGCGTTTGCCGTTAATCGTTGATACTGAGCATCTGTTCTATGATCGGCTTCGGGGCAAGCTCCATTGGGCGGAAGCCCCGACACCTTAGCGACTAAAAGTCGAGCTCGTCTTTGCCTTGATACTCATCAAGAGCATCTTGGAATGCCGCTTTCATTTCAGCATCATCGGCTAGCTTTAGGGCAAGCTCACCCCATTTAACGGCTGAATCTTTGTCGCCATTCACAAAGTAGGCGCGCGCAAGCGTATCAAGGATGCTGGGGTCTTTTTCTTGAGTCAATTTGACGGCCTGCGTGGCGGCCTTGACGGCTAAATCAAAATCACTAACCAGCGGAGTGTTTTCAGGGTCAACGAGCATCCAGGCGATGCCGTTTAGCCCTTCGGCGTTTTCCCAGTTTGCTTTCACAAACTTAGCTGCCTCTGCCATGGCTTCGGCATAGGCTTTAACCATGATTTGCACACTGATCGTTTGCATATGAACCTGGCCAAAGTGCACGGGGTCGAGCGCCACGACTTCTAAGAAGAGCGGGATGGCGCCTTGCAAGATTTCCATGGCGTCTTCTTCAGAACCTGCTGCACCTAGCTGGGCCCAAATGGTTTCGATTTTTGCAAAAATCGGTGCAGCCAGCGTTTCAAGCTTTTGAATGCGCGCGGCCTCTTTCTTTTTTGCTTCTAGGTCGTAGGTGCCTGCGACGACTTCCGCCAAAACATCATCCATGGTCATGGGGTGGCCAATCCAGGCGATTTTGCCGTCTTGCAGTAAAAACGCACTCGGGATGCCATCCTGCCCAGCCGCATCCATCCATGTTTTTTGCATGGAACCATCACTGTCTGTGCCGAGCGTGTAGCCGATTTTTTCGCTCCAGCCGTCGGCGAGGAATTCATTGACTACTTTTAGGTCTTCGTCTGAGACGCCCATAAATTGCACTTTGCCTTTGTACTCTTTTGCAAGTTGGGTCAAGTGGGGCATGCTCGATTTGCAGGGGCCACACCAAGTTGCCCAAAACTCAACAACGAAAATGCCTTTGTCGAGATTCGCCGGTGCCGCGTCGCCTTGGATCCAGTGCTCGACCGTCAAGGCGGGTGCGTCGGAGCCGATGGTTAAGTCTTGAGCCGAAAATGCTGGCGCTGCAAACGCGAGTGTGAGGAGCAGAGTAGGGAGTGCCTTCATGAGTGGCGAATATTCTAACGCCCCTCAGCGACTTGCTCACGAGGATGCTTGTTGGTGCGCTCTAAGCGTAAATGCCGCGCAGGCGGTCAAAATAAGCAACGCGTTCGACCCCAAGCATGCAAGTCGCCAATCGCAAGCCTACTTTGTGCGAACCCGCAATCTTACGCGCTTTGTGATACGCCTCAAGCACCATGCGGTCGAGTCGCTCATAGATGACATCTTCGGTCCAGGCGAAGCCCATGCGGTTTTGAACCCACTCAAAGTATGCGATCAAAATAGCGCCAGCGTTGCCAAGCAAGTCTGGCACAACAGGGATGCCCCGGTCGTTTAGGATTTGGTCGGCCATGCGTGTGGTTGGACCGTTTGCCGCCTCAACGATTAATTTTGATCGCACCTGATCTGCATTTTTGCCTGTGATTTGGCGAGCGGCAGCGGCTGGAATCAAGACATCGCAATCAAGTGAGAGAAGCTCTTCATCCGTCAAAGTATCGGCACCTTGAAAACCGGCCACGCTGCCTGTGCGTCGACGATGGCGTAGCAGGGCTTCAACATCGAAGCCGTTGTCGTTGAAAACACCACCGCTAGCATCGCAAACGGCAACGATTAAATGCCCGTGCTCTTCGAGCTCGCGCATAACTTGCGCGCCGACAATGCCTGCGCCCTGGACGGCCACCTTGGCCTTGCCAGAAAAATCCATGGCTTTGAGTCGCGTCTCCATTAAGACGCGTACGCATCGGCCGATCGCCGTGCGCCGCCCAATGGTGCCGCCTAAGCCAAGTGGCTTGCCGACAACAACGGCATTTTCGGTGTGGCGAACATGCATTGAGTAAGTGTCGAGGACCCAAGCCATGACTTGCTCGGTCGCGTGCAAATCAGGGAAAAGGATGTCGCGCTCTGGGCCAATTAAGTCAAGTAAGCCCGAAGTGTATCGCCGGACAACGCGTTCAACCGTCTGCGTGGAATGCCCACGAGGGTCAAAATCGACACCACCCATGGAGCCGCCAAATGGCACATTGAGTGCCGCACACTTCCAGGTTGTCCAGCCAGCTAAGGCGCGCAACTCGTCTCGTTGCAGATTGCCATCAAGGCGGAAACCACCCAAACAAGGCCCAAGTGAGAGGTTGTGGCGAATGCGGAAGCCATGATGAACCTTGACTGACCCGTCGTCATACTCGACAGGGATCGAAAACTTAAATTCACGATCAGGCTGGCGCAGCACCATGTAGGCGTCAGGCGCCAAGCCAAGCAGAGCTGCCGCCTCATCGAACCGCTCCATCATGGAGGAGAAGGGGTCGTCGCTCTCGAGGGCTGGCGTTGGTGCCAGATGGTCGTTGGAGTTAGGTTGAGTAACCATGGCTTTAGGCGTACATCCCACGCATATTCAGGCAATAAGCCACGCGCTCGACGGCCACACAATAGGCGCCGATTCGCAGGCTGGTGTCATGTTTCTTGGCTGCGGCCTCAACATCATGAAAAGCTTCGACCATGATGCGTTCCATGCGATCAAAGACATCTTGCTTTTCCCAGAAATATCCCATGCGGTTTTGCACCCACTCAAAATACGAAACGGTCACACCGCCAGCATTAGCAAGGATGTCAGGCACCACCACAATACCTTTGGCTTCAAGGATGGCATCAGCTTCGGCGGAAGTTGGGCCGTTGGCGCCTTCGACGATAACCTTGGCTTGCACAGCATCGGCATTGCCCGAAGTGATTTGGTTTTCGGTTGCGGCCGGGATGAGTACATCACAATCAATAGTGAGCAATTCTTCACCGGCAAAATCAGTTGCGCCCGCAAACCCCGTCAATTTGCCTGTTTGATTGAGGTGCTCAAGTAGAACGGGCATATCAAAACCCTCATCATTGCGGATGGCGCCATACATATCAGACATCGCAATAATCTTGTGCCCTCTTTCATGCATGAAGAGCGCGCCCAAGCCACCGACATTGCCAGAGCCTTGCACCGCCACGCGACAACCCGTTTCGGGAAGCCCTGCATATTTGAGAGCCTCTTGCGCAATCATGGCGACACCTAAACCCGTGGCCTCACGGCGACCCTTTGAACCGCCCAGGCCAATTGGTTTGCCCGTGACGATCGCGGTTTGTGTGGCACGCTGGTGCATGGAGTAAGTGTCCATGAACCACGCCATGACCTGCTCATTTGTGTTCATATCAGGAGCGGGTACATCTCGCTCTGGGCCGATGATGTCGAGTAGACCCGATGCGTAACGACGAGTCAAGCGCTCAATCTCAGCTTGGCTCATGCGCCGAGTGTCGCAAATAATGCCACCTTTGCCGCCACCAAAAGGCACATTGACAACCGCGCACTTCCAGGTCATCCAGGCTGCGAGCGCGCGTACTTCGTCGAGGTGCACATCGGGGGCGTAACGGACGCCGCCTTTTGCCGGACCTCGCGCGATTGAATGCTGAACGCGGTAGCCTTTGAACACACGAAGAGAGCCGTCATCCATGGTGACAGGGATGGCGATGCTGAGTTCTTGGAAAGGCTCAGACAGAATCTCGTAGTGCCCCGGGTCGAGCTCGACGAGTTGTGCGGCCTTGTCGAGCCGCTTCCGCATTTGCAGATAAGGGTTCGATTCGTTGCCGGTGGTGGGGGGATTCATGGCGTGATTGGTGGGGCGATGAAAAGGGGCAAGAAAGGATACTTCCGAGCCTGCCCATGTGTCAGATTTGTTTCTGGGATAGAGGCTTGCCTTCTGTGGCGAATGCCGCCAGAATTGGGTCATGCCACCTACTGGGAATTCCCACCGTTATCGAGTCCGCAGCGTGCCAACCGTCGAGCTGGATTATGGGCGCATCTTGTCGTCGAAAACGGCAGTGCCTATTTTGCAGGCCTTGGGGCTTGATACTATCGAGAAGGCCATGCAGACCCTGCCTAAAGGCGAGGTCGTCCGCCGCGCGGGCAATCGCACCACTTACCGAGTTGAGTCTGAAATGGGTCTTCTCTATGTAAAAGTTCACCGCGGTGTGTCACTTTGGCGCCGCTGTTGGCCTCTCGGTAATACCGCATCTGGCGCTCGCACAGAATGGGACGCCATTGGCCTTTTGCGCCGCTCCGGCTTTGATGTGCCTGAGCCCGTCGCAATGGGTGAAGCCTCTGTCTTGTGTGGCATGCCGCCATATTCCTTTTTGATTACTCGAGCCGTAGAAGGGCCGACCCTCCTTGAGTTTCTATCTAAAGAATGGCCTACCCGTGAGGGGGTTTCGCAGGCAGAAATGCGCAAACGAGTCTTGCGCGACATTTCTGGCATGATTCGTCGCTTTCATGCCTCTGGTTTTTATCACAAAGATTTGTATTGCATGCACCTCATTGTGACAAAAGACGAGCGGTGGGGGCGGCCATACATAATCGATTTGCAGCGCGTTGAGCAGAAGCATCCGCCGCGGCATCGTTGGCTTGTGAAAGACATGGCGGCCTTGTTGCACTCGATGCCGCCCACGATGACCAAGCAAGATCGCTTGCGTTTTTTGCTGCGCTATCTGTGCAAAACCAAGGTTGACCCTGAGGTGCGGCGCTGGGCGGCCGAGATCGAATCGAAGCGTGTCTCAATGGCCATGCATGTGCCGCTTTACCCTTGAAGACTTTAAGTCCATTCATTCGTTCCCGATGAGCGACTCGGTTTTCATTCACGAAGTCGCTCCACGAGACGGCTTGCAAAACGAGGTGGCGATTTTGTCGCCTGCGACTCGTGCTGAATTCGTCGGGCGGCTTGCGGTTGCATCGCCTTCAAGCCTTGAAGTCGCTGCTTTTGTTTCACCTAAGCGCGTGCCGCAAATGAGTGGTGCCTCTGAATTGACTTCGATGCTTGATGGTGCAACTTGGCGAGAAAGCATCCCGGCCTTTGCGCTGGTCCCGAATGAGCGCGGCTACGAGGCCTTCCGTGATTCGGCCCTGAATGGCGTCACGCTTTTGGTGTCTGCCACTGAGTCACACAGCCAGGCCAATGTCGGTATGAGTGTCAGTGATTCTTTGACTGAAACTTGTCGATTGATCGACCTGGCACATGCAGATGGATTCACCGTTCGGGCCTATGTTTCGATGGCTTTTGCTTGCCCCTTTGAGGGTGAGACTGACACGGGCCAGGTCGGTGCGCTACTCGATGCCTTTCATGGGCATGCCGCAGAGGCTGTGTTGCTTGCTGACACACTCGGTCTTGCGACATCAAACCGTGTCTTTGAGTTGGTCGGTCGCGCATTGCTTGCAGGGCCGATTGAGTCTTTGGGGCTGCATCTACACGACACGCATGGGCGTGCTCACGAAAATGTTCGTGCGGCATTAGAGCTTGGCGTCAGGCAGTTTGATGCAGCAGCAGGTGGCACGGGCGGCTGCCCTTTTGCCCCCGGAGCCGCCGGCAATCTCGACACTTATTCTTTGTTGCAAGTGCTTGATTCTGAGGGCTTCACCCACGATATGCACGCTGAAGCATTGCAGACTGCTGTCGCTTGGCTACACGAGTTTTTGGTCTAAAGCCCAGCGCCGGTTAACAAATAAACGGCAAAAGAAGCCAGCCAGTGTTCCCCTTCGTAGTGGCCACTAAAGACATAGGCAAGACCGGCATCGGTGTGGCGTTGAGCGGCTTCAGCGCAAACGGTTTGGCGTGAGTCGTCAGCGCGAAGGGCGGATGCAATGCCGCGTAGACACCAAGCCCGAGATAAGTTTAGGCCCGCAAGATGGACAATTTTCCCATCCGTGACATCAGGGACGACAACAGGGTGCAGCAAGCTTGCCGTCATGCCTGTCGCTAAGTGGGGCAGGAAATGATCGAGCCAAGTCGAATATTGGCTTGATGATAAAACACGGCGCATGAGATCGGCCTCGTTTAGCCCGGCTGAGAAAAAATCTTCACCCGATGGCTCGTAAGCCGCGGGCCAGTTGGTGTCATTGCTATACCAGTCAATTGATCGTTTCACGACTAGAGCCTCGACATCTTGTCGATTACGAGCGCGCGCCCAATCCAAAATCATCCCTAGGGCAAAGGCGGTATCTTGATGGACGCCGACTCGGTTCGGCCAAGCCAAGCGAGGCAGGTAGTCGATGACCCTTTGAGCAAGTAAATTTTCAAGAGGTGCTAGGTTTTTCGCCCACTGCATTTGTTGCGCATCATCGCTCGTTGCCATTTCGCGGCAGAGAGTGAGATACCAGGCCCACCCGTACATTCGTTCAAATGAGCGGTTGTGCTTTTGTTCAAAATAGGACAATTCGGCTTGCATATTTCCTGTAGAGAGATGCTCGCTCAAGACGGCTTTGATGCGGCTTTGTAGGGGGGCAGGTAAATCGGGGAATTGGTGCAAGATGCGCACTAACATCCAGTGGCTGTGGACGGAACTATGCCAATCAAAAGATCCGAAAAAAGCGGGGTGCATGGCGCGCGGGGTCAGGGCGTCGGCAGCTGAAGCTTGCACTTCAGAGGGCTTGTTCGGGAATTCACGGACAATTCCAGAAAGGGCTAGCTCTGCAAATTGGGCCGCTTGCTCGGTTGGAATGTTCGTTTCAGGGGAATGTGTGGGCATGTTTTGGCACGCGCCGAGGGCGAGGAGTGTGAGAGCACAGATGCGCATGCGCGCTAGCCTAGCGCATTGCTCTACAATTCCAGTATGTCCGAAGAAACTCCTGTCTTGTTCGACCGCCGCGGTTCCACCGCTTGGCTCACTTTAAACCGCCCCAAGTCCGCTAATTCTCTTTCACGAGAAACAGTGGCTTCTCTTCGTGCTTTATTGTCTGATTTGGCGCGTGATAAAAGCATTTGGATCATTGTCATTACAGGCGCCGGCGACCGAGTCTTTTGCGCAGGTGCCGACTTAAAAGAGCGGCGTGAAATGACTCAAAATGAGGTTTCTGAAACGGTTCAAGGCTTGCGTGACCTGATGGACGAAATCGCCGCTATGCCACAACCCGTTTTGGCCGCCATGAATGGAGGCGCCTTTGGTGGAGGGCTAGAGCTTGCATTGGCTTGTGATTTGCGCTTATTAAATGCTGGCTCATCGGTCGGCTTGACTGAAACAAGTTTGGCCATCATTCCAGGGGCGGGCGGTACGGTGCGCTTGCCACGCTTGGTCGGTGCAGCGCGCGCCAAAGAACTCATTTTGACGGCCAGGCGCGTGCAGGCCGATGAAGCACTCAAGATTGGTTTAGTCCATGAGCTTGCACCCGCCGATGAAGTCGTTTCCGCCGCCGAAGCCTTCGTGGCGCGGCTCTCAGAAAACGGCCCAATTGCTTTGCAAGCGGCAAAGTCTGCAATCGACGGCGGGCTAGACCTGCCCGTGGCCGAAGCCCTAGTTCATGAGCGTAAATGTCACGCCCTTACGACGCCGACTCAAGATCGACTCGAAGCTTTAGCCGCTTTTGCCGAAAAGCGCAAACCGCAATTTAAAGGCCGCTAAAGAGACAATTTGCGATATTTCGCCGATTTAGATTCTGGACCTTTCCCCAGGGCATCGCGCCGCTCGGTGAGCCATTCGATGTATTCGGAATAGTTGCCAAAGAAAAATTCGATATCGCCATCGCCCTCAAAGGCAAGGATGTGCGTGCAAATGCGGTCAAGGAAATAGCGGTCGTGGCTGACGACAAACATGCAACCCGCGTAATGCTCGATGGCTTCTTCAAGCACTCGAGTCGTTGGCAAGTCGAGGTCGTTGGTCGGCTCGTCAAGGATGATGAGGTTGCCGCCCACACGCAACATTTTGGCAAGCTGCACTCGGTTGCGCTGCCCACCTGACAAATTACCAACAATTTTTTCTTGGTCAGAACCGCGGAAGTTGAAGCGACTCACATAGGCCCGCGATTGAATCTCGCCTGCGCCAAAAGGTAAGAACTCAAGCCCGCCCGAGATCTCTTCGAAAACAGTTTTGTCTTCGCTTAGCTCTGCTCGTCGCTGATCGACAAAGCAAATGTCAACCGTGGAACCGATCTCGAAATTCCCGCTGTCATGCGTTTCGAGGCCGGCGACAATTTTCATCAAAGTCGTCTTTCCCGTGCCGTTTGGCCCAATGATGCCAACAATCGCACCAGGCAACATCTCAAAAGTAAGGTCTTTAATCAGCACCTGGTCGCCATAGGCTTTGTTGAGCTTGTTGATTTTTAACACTTTGTTGCCGAGTCGCTGCGCAATCGGAATCACGAGGTCAATACGGTCAGGGCGTAAGTTATCTTGCTCTTCGACGAGTTGCTCGTAGCGATTCATGCGCGCTTTGTTTTTTTTGCCACGCGCACTCGTATTTTGCCGAACCCAATCGAGCTCACTCTTGAGGCGTTTACGGCGTTTTTCTTGCCCCTTATCGCTTTTCTCGAGTTCTTTTTCTTTAATCTCAAGGTAGTCAGAATAGTGACCTTTGTAAGGGGTGCACACACCGCGATCGACCTCAAGCATCCAGTCGACTACATTGTCGAGGAAGTAGCGGTCGTGAGTAATCACAATCACCAAGCCGCCATATTCAGCGAGGTGGTGCTCAAGCCAAGCCGTTGTGTTAGCGTCAAGGTGGTTTGTCGGCTCGTCAAGCAACAGGATGTCGGGCTTTTCGATCAGCGTTTTGCAAAGAGCCACGCGACGGGCTTCTCCGCCAGACAAAACGCCGCAGAGACGATCCATGGGGGGCAAGTCAAGAGCGTCGGCAGCAATCTCGAGGAGGCGGTCGACTTCCCACATATTGTGCATGTCGATTTCCATCTGCAGGTGCTCGAATTCTTCTGATAGTTTGTCGAGCTTCGCGCCTTCAACTTCGCCCATCAAACCACAAACCTCGTTGTAGCGGTCGAGGATTTTATGCACATGATCAACGGCCTCGGCGAGACATTCTTGAACTGTTTGGTCAGGGTTTAATGAAGGCTCTTGCGGAACATAGCCGAGGGTCGAGCCCTTTAGCTGAATGCGCGACCCTTCAAACTCAAGGTCAGCGCCAGCAAGGATGCGCAGCAAAGTCGTCTTGCCTGAGCCGTTTGCCCCAATTACGCCAATCTTGGCACCTGAGAAAAAAGAAAGCGTGACATTGCGGAGGATTTGAGTGCGGTCATAGAACTTGTCTATGCCAATCACTTGCAACGCGAATTCATTAGTGTTTTCAACCATGATAGCCGCAGATTCTAACACTCTGCGGCGCGGGGAGGTATCCTTAGTAGGGATGAAAAATGTCTTAGAGATTTTGGTTGAGCTTCCCTCCGGGAATCGCCTTATGAAATTCGACCAAGCTCCAGTTTTGGTCGGCCGCGGTCTTGAGTGTGATATTCATCTCGAAGACCCTCTTGCCTCGCGAGAGCATTGCCAATTTGTTCTTGAGGCCGATCAAGTTTGGGTAGAAGATCTCAACTCTGCCAACGGCACATGGCTGCGTGGCGAGCTGATTCAACGAGAGCGACTGAGTCCTGGCGACATGGTTTCCGTGGGCTCTTGCAAGATTGGCTTGATGACTCTTGGCGACCGTTTAAGCGCGGCTGAGACAACCGCCGCCGCCGACGCCGATCCTCAAGACGACAAAGTTCGGCGCATGGCCGCCACCGTCCAGAGCATGGAAGAAGCCACTCGCCTAGAAGATATGGCAAGTATCGCCGCCAGAGCCGCGGTTCGCTTAGTTAACGCTGAGAGGGGCTTTGTATTCCTTCTCGAGGGTGGCGAGATTTCACATGCAGTTGGCCGCAACTTTGCAGACGAACCTGTCGCAAGCCCCGACCGAAAGATTTCTCAAACACTTCTTGAGCGTGCCGTTGCAACGGGCAAGCCTATGCTCCTCGAAGACGCTAGTTCTGATGGCGAATTTGCTGGTTCCGCCAGCATTACTGACATGGGCCTCCGCTCCTTAATCCTGCTTCCTCTCACTTTCGATGGGGAAGTCCTTGGTTTGCTGATGGTTGACCATCGATTAGCGCCCGCAGCTTTCCGTCAAACAGATGTAGCTCTTTTGCGCGCTTTGTCCGGCCTTGCTGCAGCGCATTTGGGCGCTGCCCGCGAACGGAAGCGTTTGCGCTTAATGCGTCGGCGCTTAGCTTCAGCGCAAAAGCTCTTGGGCCGGCGAGAAGAAAAAATTGATACGCAGTCCGTCCTTGAGACAATTGCTGGGCAGGGCTTCTACGGCTTGATTGGTACATCGGCGGCTATGCAAGAGTTGCATTCATCCATGGAGCGCATGCTTGACAGCTCGCTACCCATCTTGATTGAGGGGCGATCCGGTACAGGCAAAGAGCTGGTCGCTCGCGCATTGCACACACATGGGCCTCGTGCTGGCTCTGCGTTTATTGTCGAAAACTGCGGCGCACTTCCAGACACACTTCTTGAATCAGAATTGTTTGGGCATGTCAAAGGCGCCTTTACGGGGGCCACTCGAGATCGAAAGGGGCGTTTCGAAGAAGCCTCTGGCGGCACTCTGTTTTTAGACGAAGTCAGCGAAATGAGTGAAGCGATGCAGTCGCGTTTGCTGCGCGTTCTGCAAGAAGGCGAAATCCGCCGCGTCGGCGACGACGCCATGAGGCAGGTTGATGTCCGTGTCATCGCCGCGTGCAATGTTGATTTGCGCCAACGCGTAAAAGAGGGGCTTTTCCGCGAAGACCTTTTCTTCCGCCTCAATGTGCTGAGCCTTGAGCTCCCTCAATTGAAAGACCGCGAGGGCGACATTGCTTTGCTTAGTGAGCATTTCGCCTTGCAAGAGGCCGCATCTCAGGGGCGCGAGCGGCGTTCTTTTCCCGATGATGTGTTGTGTTTACTCGATGCTCATAGTTGGCCCGGCAATGTTCGAGAGCTGCGTAATGAAATCCGGCGGCTCACTCTTTTGGGCGAGGGCGACATTTCGACTAGTGAATTGTCTGCCGATATCCGATCGAGCCATCTTGCAACTGCGCCACGGCCTGACGCAGACACCTTCGTCGACCATGGGCCAGAGTCAAGCGTTTCTTTAGCCGATGGCAGCCTTCCAGAGCTAGTTGAGCAGCTCGAGCGCCGTCTCATCACAGAAGCCCTTGAAGAAACGAATGGCAACCGAGCCCAAGCCGGAAAGCGACTAGGCATTACTCGATTTGCCCTTTTGCGCAAACTCGAAAAATATGAATTAGATTTATAGTTCGATGTCTCACACGCAATTTACTTCCTTAAATACAGACCGCCTCCCTAAAGGCGTTGTTTTTGTGCGCACTCTTGGCCGCACACCTTTTTCGGAAGTCCTGCTCGTCGAAAAAGATGGCGTGCCCTGTGCGTTGAAATTGCTGCATGGCGTGGCCGCATTTGACGAGCGCATCCTAGAGCGCTGGCGCCGCGAGGCACGCTTGTTGGGCGCGATTGAGCACGACAATCTTGTGCGCTCTTATGGCACTCTCGATGTCGATGGGCATCCCGGTCTTTTGCTTGAGTTTATTGACGGCCCCACTTTGCGACAGTTATTGACTGATGCACCCTTGGGCTGGGAGCAGGCTGTTCGCTATGGAGTGCAAGTGGCGCGCGCTCTTGAGCGGCTGCATCGCAGCGGCGCAATTCATCGGGATGTTAAGCCTCATAATATTTTGATTCACCCCACGCGCGGTGCAGTATTGGCCGATCTGGGCTTGGTGCGCACCGACGATGATGCAACCCTGACCCGCCAAGGAGTCGCCCTCGGTTCGCCGGCCTACATGAGCCCCGAACAGGCGCGCGACCCCAGTGAAGTTGGCCCCGAGGCTGATGTCTATTCTTTAGCAGCCACTCTGTACCACGCCCTCTCAGGTCGCCCGCCATTTTTGGGGCGTGGTGTCGGCGAGGTCATTCATCGTGTTTTGCATGAAGAGCCAGAGCCTCTATCGGAAGATGTCCCTCTGCCCATTCGTCGTGTCTTGGCCTGTGCGCTCGCGAAAGACCCTGAATCACGCTACGCCCGCGCGCGAGATTTCGCCCTCGATTTAGGGCGTGTGCTTTTGGGTGACAAACCGATTTTGCTGCATCGTCGTCGCCGCCGCCGCCGTTCTCAATTCATCGTGGCTGGAGTGGTGTCCATTTGCGGCCTTTGCTTCGCCCTTTGGTCTTTTGTGTTTGCTCCAAAACCAAATGACGCGCTGGGTACATCCAATGCGGCCGCCCCAATTCTCGAGAAATCGGCGTCGGTTGAGCAAAGGTTTCACGAGTGGCTCGTCGCGGCATCCATCGAAGAGCAGTTTCGAGCAGCATTAGCTGGGTACCATTTTCTTCAGGCGCGGCAGGTTTTGATGACCTTCCAAGCGTTGCCAATCCCCGCGACAGAGCCTAAATTTGCTGACCGTCGCGCGCGTTGGTTGGCGAGCGCAAGGCTTTCTTTTGATTTGGCGCAAGAGCATTTCTATCAGAAATATTTGCTTCAAATGAGCGAAAGCCTTAATTCCGTTTTGGCTCATCCGCAGCTCATCGACCCTTTGGTCTGGAAAGCACAAGTGATAACGGCCTGGGATAAGTCAGGCATAAACCTAGATGCTTGGCGCTCTTCGGATGGTCAATTCCCTTTGCAGGATGCGTTGCAAGAAAAGGTGCAGATTATTGTTCGCCTTCGTGAAGCCAAGGAAAAGGCCTCTATGCTTGCTCGTGCCGCTGCTCTTGAAGCCCTCTTGGCGACCCAGGAAGACGAGGGGGCGCAGGCTGCTCCAGAATCTGCGGCTACTCAGCAGCCACAGCAACCTGATGAGATAGAGGCGCCGGCAACTATGCCCTCCAGCCCGCCGCTGCAACTCGAGCCCGCAACCCCCTCGTCTGAAACTCAGGCCAGAAATGCGCGGCAATCTCTTTTGCGCCAAGTCCAGGCTGATGCCCCAGAGGCAACTGCAGAGTGGCTCTCTGATTCCATCCGTTTGATTTATGAAACCAGTTCGACAGAGAGTGACTGGAGCAAAGGGTGGCGGGTCAAATCCCCCCAAGCACTAGATGGTTGGCAACTCACCTCTTGGCGACTTGAGTGGGCAAACCCCGAGGGGCGGGCGGTTTTGCCTGAGTTGACATGGTTGCAAGACATCCAGATTTCCGGGTCTGATGGTTGGGCCGGCGGCGTCGTGCGCGTCGGCCGATCTGTGATTTATCGCTTTCCAATCATCCAAGGTACCACTCAACTTTTGGCCTGGGATGGCACGACTATCACCCTAGATGGGCTCAAAATAGCGGATTGGAAGCCCACGCGGCGAGTTGCTTCTGGTCGTATGCGAGGTCAATCTAAGGGGCCTTTTCGACCGGCTAGAGTGATTATGGCGTGGTCGAAGAGCGAGTAAGCCTGCTCGGGAACCAAAGCCCCGCAGCCAAGAATATTAAGCCAAGAGCTAAGAAGGCCGTGAGTGGCCCAGGGGCGATCTGCTCAAGTAATGGCCGCAGCAGGCTTGCAAGGCTGATTCCGAGGAAGTCAAGCATTTGGCTTGTGCCGAGTGTTGCACCTCTTGAGTCAACGGGTGCGAGCGCTTGAACGCGCGTGCGTAGTGGTACGAGGTACATCCCTGAAAAGAGTGATGCTATTGCCGCCGAACCCCAAATCAACCATGGGCTGAGAGGCAGAAATGCAATCGCACCAAAACCAATCGCCATGCCAAAAGCACCGATTCTGACCTGTTGGGGGCGTATCCCTGTTTGTAAGCTTCTGCCGGCAATGAGTGCGCCAGCGGCTAGAAAAAGAGAAAGTGACCCGAGCGCGGCCGACCAATTACCCAGAGATGTGTCGAGGATTTGAGGGAGCTCATTCCAGGAAAGCAAGAGTAGGCTGCCACCCATCCAGTAAACAGAATGCGCAAGCATGGCGGGTCGCAACCCTGGTATTTGACCCGCACGATTCATCCCGATGCGGAAGCGTTGGATGGGGTTCCAGTGCAGGGTGCGTGAAGGATCGGCAGGTCGGGTCGGCCCAATGCGGTGCGCGAAAAAAGCGCCAATACCCGCGATGATGGCAAGGAGGAAACCGAGCAAATACAGCTTTTCGGAAAGCCCCGTTTTGAGATAACCCGCTGCCCCCGTTCCAATGACGATGCCGGCTACAACCGTGGCTTGCATTTTTGCATTGGCGCGCGCGAGTTTGGCCTCGCTGACTAACTCAGGAAGGAGACCATATTTTGCGGGGCCCAAAAAAGCGGATTGCGTGCCCATGGCAAAGAGGGTGACGCCTAATGCAAGTGGGTCGCCGCTCGCCAGAGCCCAGCTGGCACAAAGCATGATTATGACTTCCGCCCACTTGGTCGCGTAGACCACTTTTGATTTTGACCAGCGATCGGCGCAATCGCCTGCAAGCACCGCGAAAAGCAAGAAAGGAACCGAAAACAATAGTGCGGCATAGGCCTGAAAGCGTACCGCTGTCGACACAGCGATGAGTAATACGACCTGCTTGAATATGTTGTCATTGACAACGGTCAAGAATTGCGTGAGCAATAAATTCGAGAGAGGCCCTGGTCGTCGAGAGGGCTCGTTCATGAAAAGAGCGGCTCGCGAACTCGACATGCACCTTGTAGCGGTACGACTAAATCGAAATGACCTGGCAGGAAGAAAAGAATCGTACTGCCGAACTCAAAGCGACCCATTTCTTGGCCTCGTTGCAGGACAGGCGCAGGGTCGTAACCGCGAGAGGTCTCAATCGAAAAATCTCTACCGAGCGTGTCGTCAAAATTAAAGACCATCAGCCCGACATTGAGAGCACCAACATAAAGCAAGGCAAAGGGGGTGCCGTCAAGAGTCTCGCATTGCAGCAGAACACGGCGATTCGTGGCCATTGTGCGATAAGAACGCCGCATCAATTTAGGGTCAACGGGCCGCAAATCACCGGGCAACGCCGTCGCCGAAAGCACTCGCATATCACAAGGCGCGTGGTATCGATGGTAGTCGCGAGGCGAGAGATAAATCTGGACGCCCTGCCAGCCGCTCGTCGATGGTGTGTGTGGGAGTAGCTCGCTCGTGGAATAGGGCACGCCCTTAATCAACCAACTGCCCTCAGGGCTGATGCGAGAATGCTCGACAATCAGGCCGTCACTAGGGGACAGCCAAGATTCACCGCTAGGGATGTCGGGTCGATAGTCAGCCAGCGGCCGCGTGAAAAGCTCAAGGAAAGTCGCGTAATCACGCAGATCCCCAGGGATATCTTTCGCCTCAATATGTAGCTTTCGCCCCAGCCAGGCCCAAAGCCTACGGCGCATGAATCTCGGGATATGCATGCGCGCCACTCGACCCGCAAGTCGAGTGAGAGCCAAGCGGGGGAAACCAGGGAAAATGAGGAGGATGCGGGGGTCCATGAGTCTGCCTTGACGCCGTTATACTTCTCGCCGCACCCCCCAGTCATGAGCGCTTCCTCCCTGCATCTCCTCGTTTTGGCCGCTGGCAACTCTACGCGACTGCGTACAGGCCACCCCAAAGCCCTTTTAGACCTGTGTGGTCGCCCTTTGCTATCCTATATTTTGAGCCATGCAGAGCCGCTGCAGGTGGCTTCGAAAACGGTCGTTTTGGGTGGAAATCACATCCAGGCGATTACGAGCTGGCTTCAGGGCTCTGAGTATTCTGACTGGTCTATCGCACTCCAAGAAAATCCGCGCGGCACAGGCCATGCCGTCCAGTGCGCGCTTGAGCAACTTCCTGACGAGGGGCGTGTCCTGATTTTGTGTGGCGATACTCCCTTGTTGCGGCCTGAAACACTGCAAGAATTGGTCAAGCATGGCGACGCTTTGATGACGGCGCGTGTCGCTGACCCATCTGGCTATGGCCGCATACAGCGCGATGATGACGGCAATTTGACGGCAATCATTGAAGACGCCGACACCGATGAAGAGACCCGCCTCATTAACGAAATGAATGCAGGGGTCTATGTGCTCGATTTGGCCGCTCTGCGTGCTGCTGTAGCAAAACTTGATTCTGACAATGCTCAGGGCGAGCTCTACCTAACCGACGCCGCTCTTGAGGTGTTGACTGAGCGGGGCGGCGCCACTCTCTGCCTCGAAGACGGCGAAGAAGAAATTGCCGGCGTAAACACGCTAGTCGATTTTTCGGAAGTCGTTGCTGTCATGCGTTGGCAAATCCTTGAGGCGCATCTCTTGGCGGGCGTCATCATTGATGACCCATCTTCGACTTGGGTCGAGCACGATGTATCGATTGGCCCTGGCACGCGCATTCGCCCAGGTTCCGTTTTGCATGCGGGGGTCCGCGTTGGCAAAGATTGCGAGCTGGGCCCTTATGTCCGCTTGCGCGCAGGCGCGGTAATCGAAGATGGCGCGCTCGCTGGTAATTTCGTTGAAATGAAAAACTCAACCCTCGGGGCGGGCGCAAAGGCCAAGCATTTGACTTACTTGGGCAATACAACGGTTGAAGAATTTGCCAATGTGGGTTGCGGCACGATTACGGCCAATTACGACGGCAAGAAGAAGCATCCGACCGTTATTGGTTCTCGCGCCTCGATTGGCTCGGGCACCATCCTTGTTGCACCCGTCAAGATTGGCGCGGGTGCCACCACTGCGGCTGGATCCGTAGTTACCGCTGGAAAAGATGTTCCCGCTGGCACAGTTGTTGCCGGTATCCCAGCAAAACCATTTTCACCTAAATCCTGACATGTCACATCGCGGAAGTCTCCGTCTGCTCTCGGGCTCAGCTCACCCTGAATTGTCTCACGAAGTCGCCTCAACTTTGGGCGAACCTCTGGTCTCTGCCTTCATCGGGCGATTCCCAGATGGTGAGATTGACATCAAAATCCATGAAGACATGCGTGGAAGTGATGTCTTCGTGATTCAGCCCACCTGCCCACCCGTTAACGAAAATTTAGTTGAGCTCGCTTTGATTGCCGACACACTTCGTCGAGCCAGCGCCGCTCGAGTGACGGCCGTCATGCCCTATTTCGGCTACGCGCGCAAAGACCGCAAAGACGAGGGCCGGGTGCCGATTTCAGCTAAGGCGGTAGCCAACATGCTGGTCTCGTGTGGCATCGATCGCGTTTTGACCATTGATTTGCACGCTCAGCAGATCCAGGGGTTCTTTGACACGCCCGTGGATCACCTCTATGCGCGCACGGCGATTCAAGAGGTCGTCCGTGGCGAGGGCTTCGAGAACCTAGTCGTTTGCTCGCCTGATGTGGGGGGGGTCAAAATCGCCCGTGCCTACGCCAAAGAGCTCGATGCTCCCCTTGCGATTATCGATAAGCGTCGGATGAGCGGCGACACCGTGATTTCCGAAACCATCATTGGCGATGTGGAAGGGGCCGACATCTTGCTGACCGACGACATGATTAGTACGGCGGGCACAATCGCCGAGGCATGCCGCATTCTCAAGAAAAAAGGGGCCAAGCGTGTCTGTGTTGCAGCAAGCCATGCCGTCTTGGCGGGGCCAGCGCGAGAAAGGCTTCAAAATTGTGGGGCTGACAAGGTGTGGGTTTCTAATACAATACCCCTTCGCGGTGATCTACCCGACTGCTTTGAAGTCATTTCGGTAGCACCTCTTTTGGCCCGTGCCATTGCACGGATTCACCGAGAAGAGTCGGTCAGCGCATTGTTCGAAGACGCCTAATTGGGGCGCAATTTAGTTAATAAGATGTCATCATCCACACCCTCCCTGAAGGCCGAGCCACGCACTGGCTCGGGTACACGCGATTCTTTCTCCCTGCGCAAAGCAGGCCGTATGCCTATCAATTTGGTCGGCCACGGCGAAGAGACCGCTTCATTTCATATCGACGACCACAGCTTTCAAGCGGCCTTGCGCCACCACGAGCGCGTTTTCATGCTTGAGCATGGCGACAAGCGCGAGCAGGTGATGTTGCACGATGTCCAATGGGATCGCATGGGCGACCGCATTCTGCATATTGAGTTCTTGCGCGTGCCAGTCGGCGAAGTTGTCGAGGTCCAGGTTGTCCTTGAGTTCGTTGGCCACCCTAAGGGCGCGGCTAAAGGCGAATTCGTTAAGCCTTTGCTTGATATCGCTGTGAAATGCGTGCCTCGTTCGATTCCAGAGAGCATTGCTCTTGATGTGAGCGAGCTTGACCTTGACGAGCAGATTCTTGCTGGCGATCTCACAATGCCCGAGGGCGTTGAATTGCTGCAAGACCCCGAAGAGGTCGTCTGCGCCATTCGTCTATCCCAAGAAGAAGTCGAGCCTGAAGAGGGCGCCGAAGGTGACGGCTCTGCTGAGCCAGAAGTCATCGCTAAAGGCAAAGACGACGATTCTTCGGGCGATGGCGAGTAGTCTCGCTAGCCGAATCCAGGCCGCTTGAGTATGATTTTTGGCCCCAAAGATGGCACAACGCTGCCAGATCTGGGGCCTCGGCTGATTGTTGGCCTTGGCAACCCTGGCGCGGAATACGACGGCACACGCCATAATGTCGGCTTCCAAGCACTTGATCTTTTCGCAAAACGAGTGGGTTTGACATCTAGCAACCTTCGGGTTGCCGGTCGCAAGCTTGCTGACTTGGCGCGGTCGACTGATGGCCGCTTTGCTTTGCTTTGGCCGACCACTTACATGAATCTTTCTGGTTCTGCCGTGGCTGCTGCAGCACGCCAGCTTGATGTTTTGCCTGAATCCATTTTGGTCGTCACCGACGACTTCCATCTTGAGCTAGGCGGCTTGCGTATTCGCGCGGCTGGCAGCCCAGGTGGGCACAACGGGCTCAAATCCATCGAGCAAGTTTTGCAGACTGACCTATACCCTCGATTGCGTATCGGGGTGGGGCAGCCGCGAGCTTCTAGCGTGGACCATGTGCTCGAAACCTTCCGCAGCGCAGAGTTGCCGATAGTCGAGGAAACCCTCGAAACGGCCTCTTGGGCTCTAGAAGACTGGGCTTTGGGCCAATCCATCGAGGATGTCCAATCCCGCTACAACCGCCGCACGCCGCAGGCGAATTCTGAATAACCAGAAAAACCGATCGGATCGGAAAGGCACAAAATGACAAATACAAAACACACATACCAAGCGATGTTCCTCCTTGAAAACGGGGAAGTTCGCGAAAAAGGCTTTAGTGCCGTGCGAGATTGGCTCAAGGGCACTCTCGAAAAGCACAGCATTGATGTAAAAGTTCTTCGCCTCTACGGCGAGCGGAAATTGGCTTACCCTATCGGAGGCCGCGTGCGCGCGACTTATGTTTTAGGTTGGCTCGAGGCTGAGGGCGAAGCTGTCAACGCAGCGATGCGCGATATGTACCTCGTTGGCCCTGCCTTCCGCATGCGCTTCTTCCAAGAAGCCGAGATTCCAGAGGCTGAATTGGCCTTTGGCATCGAAGAAGTCAACGATGCTGACTTGGTGATCCTTGACGATCAGCCAGAAGAAGTCATCGAAGAAGAATATGTCGAGCCAGAAGAAGAAAAGGCTGCTTCCAAAGATGCTGCTGACGGCGACAAGAAAACAGAAGGCAAGGCCGACGACGCCAAAGCTGAGACCACTGAAACCAAAGAAGAGCCGGCCAAAGAAGCCGCTAAAGAGGAGGCCAAGTAATGGGCAAGAAGACACATAAAAAGTTTGACTTCAAAGACACCGAAGATCTTCTTCGCTACCTTTCGGGTCAAGGTCAAATCTCTAGCGCTAAGCGCACTGGCTTGAGTGCCCGTGAGCAGCGTTCTCTTAAGCGCGCCGTCAAAAACGCGCGTTTCCTCGGCCTCTTGCCTTTCGTGGGTTAAAGCGATGAAATTACAAGTAATTTTAAGCAAAGATGTTCCGACGCTTGGCGTTGTGGGCGATGTGGTTGAGGTCCCTGCTGGTTACGCACGCAACTTTTTGCTGCCAAGTGGCATGGCTTTGCCATGGTCGGAAGATGCGGCTCGCCGTATCGAAAAGTCTGCTAAAGAAGCTGAGGTTGAGCGCATGGAAATGGCCGCTCAATACGAGGCTCTTGCCAAGCGCGTTTCGAGCATTCAACTTACTTTCGAAGAGAAAGTAAATGCAGAGGGTGCTCTTTATGGCGCGGTCAATGCCAAGCGCATTCATGCCGCACTCAATGAGCAAGGCATCGACTTGCCAGAGAGCCATGTTCGTCTCGCTGAGCCATTGCGCACAGCAGGTGAGTATGAAGTGCCGATTCACATTCATGCCGAGCTCAACTCCAACATTGTTGTTTGGGTTGTTGCACTCGAGCAAGAGGGTGAAGAGGTCGATATCGCCGCCATGGATGCAGCGGCCGCAGCCGAAAAAGCTGCTGCTGAAGCTCTAATCGCCGAAGAGGCAGCAAGCGAGTAATCGTTCCGCAAACCGAGGTGGGGGGCTTTGGCTATTCCCGCCTCGGTATGCTGCACTCTCATGACTTCTGAATCGGTCGCTCCAGGGCAAGTCCCCTTTGATTTGGATGCTGAACAAAGCGTCCTAGGGGCGGTTTTGCGTGATCCGCGCTGCATCACCGATGTAGCCGCAATCGTTCGTCCCGAAGATTTCTACGCGCCACGCAACCGCTCCATCTTCGAGATGATGCTGCGCGTTGACGACCGCCAGCCCGGTGGTTGCGACCCCGTTTCGATTGCTCAAGAAGAAGACCGTGCGGGCAAAGGTTCAGAGTTGGGCGGCAAGGCTTATCTCCTTGAGATGATGCACGCGCACCCTTCGGGTGCCTATCTTGAGTATCACCTAAAAATCTTGCGTGATTTGTCTCTCAAGAGGCAATTGCTCGAGACATCCGATGAAATTCGTCGCTTGGTTCATTCTGGTGAAGCCGAGTCGGTTGAAGAGCTCATTGAAAAAGCCGAGAGCGATGTTTATCGAGTGGGCGATCGTCTAGTCGGTAAAGAGCTCGTTGAAATCCGTCAATTAATTGACGACCGCCTTGATGACATCCTTGACCCTAAGGGTGGCCCTGGGGGCTTAAAGACGCACTACCTTGAGCTTGATGAGCGGCATGGCTTCCGTCCGGGTGATTTGATTGTGTTGGCGGCTCGACCTGGCATGGGCAAGACAGCTTTGGCTCTCAACATTCTTGAGCGCGTGGCGATTCAAGAGCAAAAGGCGGTGTTGATGTTCTCGCTTGAAATGCCAGACTATCAATTGCTTTTGCGTTTGCTGTCATGCCATGCGGGTATTCGGCACGATAATTTGCGCCGTGGCCTAAAGAGCGCTCACGACCGAGAGGCCTTGACTCTGTCTGCAACGGCTTTTCAGAAATCTCGGATTTACATCGACGATTCATCTCAGCCTTCCCTAGCTCAAATTCGCGCCAAGGCTCGGCGTTTGGCTCGCGATGGCAATCTTGATTTGATTATCGTGGATTACTTGCAGCTCTTGTCGACCAAAGCCGAGAGTCGCCAACAAGAGATCTCGATTATTTCGCGTACTTTCAAGAGTATCGCCCGAGACCTAAAAGTGCCTGTGCTTGCTCTTTCACAGTTAAACCGCGCCGCAGAAAAGCGTGATCCGCCACGGCCGCTTCTCTCTGACTTGCGTGAATCAGGCGCGATTGAGCAAGACGCTGACATGGTGATGATGCTCTATCGCCCCGAATACTACACTCATGCCGAAGAAGACAGTGGTCTTGCTGAAGTGAGTATTGCTAAAAACCGTCATGGTTCCACAACGAGATTCAATCTGCGCTGGGACGGCGATTTTATGCGCTTCGAAAACTACACTACCGCTGATGTCATTGACCCAAGTGTCGACTTCAGTCTCCCTTCCACTCCGGTCTTTGACGACTGATGCGATTGATCTTGCCTGTTCTTGTTGCTGCCACGGCTCTGTTGAGCCCCTTGGCCGCCTATTCACCGACTCCAGTCCCTCAAGAAGAGGCTGTTGTTGAAATCCAAGAGATTGAAATTCGTGGCGCTGATGACCATCGTGAGCAAATCCTTGACTTCTTAAATATCAAAGTCGGAGACGCCTATGATCCCGAACGCGCTAACGCTTGGTTGATTTCTTTGCCAAAATATAAATCGATTACGATTAAAGATATCTTTATTGAGCCACTAAATGAAACGAGCGTAAAACTGATTTTGGTTGTTGAGGTTCCAGATGCAATATGGAATCGTCTCATTTTTGAAGGGCTAGAGCATCTCTCCCGCCAAGATCTAATGGACACCTCGCATTTGCAGGTGGGGCAATCACTTAATCGTTCGCGCCTTGACAGCTTGATTCTCGCTTGGGAAAATCAGTACAAGCAACTGGGCTTTGCTCATGTTTCCATCACAGTACAGTCGACGATGAATCCGGGCGAGGTCTTGCTTGTCGTCGATGAAGGCGAAGAAGTCGATATTGGTCGCATTAATTTTGTCGGCAATACTCGCTTCCCAGGAAGCAATTTAATCGGTCTAGATTTAATCGGCGAGATGGAATCTGATACGGGGTGGTTCTTTTGGGCAACGACGACTTACAACCCTGAGGCCCTCCTTGGTGACATCACGGCGATTAAGGTGCTTTATCAAGAATATGGCTATTTTGATGCTGAGGTCAGTATCGATGAGCCGGTCTACTACGACAACGGAGAAAAGGTGCAAATCACTTTCCGCATTGAAGAAGGCTTGCCTTATGTCGTTGACTCCATCCGTTTCGAGTCCGTTAGTGGCGAGTCGCTTACGATTCCTCAAGATGAATTGACCGCGCTTCTTCGCATGAAGCCCGGCATGGTTTATCAAAAGGCATACGCTCAGGCTGATTTAATGGCTTTGCGGGCACTTTATGGCGCTAAAGGTCATCCGGTTGCGAGCTTTGGCGCTGCTGACGCCGAGGGCTTCTTGCAGATAAACCCCAGCCATTTCGACTCGATGCCTGCGATCTTTAACGACCCAGAGACACATCTCAGTACGGTTGTTTGGCAGATTCGCGAGGGCACCCCGAAAAAGATTCGTAATGTTTTGATTACTGGAAACCACAACACGCGAGACCCAGTCATCAGGCGAGAAATTTATCTAGAGCCAGGTGATTCGGCTCGCACCGATGAAGCCGACCGCTCTAAGCGACGCTTGCTGGGGCAAGGCTATTACTTTGACCCTGAGACAGGCACACCTTTTGTCGATTATGGGTTTTTGGCTGTGCCGCAGCAGCCTGACTGGGTCGACCTCGAATTCCGCGTCAAAGAAGGCCCTGGCACAGGCAACTTTCAGTTTGGTGGTGGCCTAGGCTCTCTTGGCTCCATGCTGATGATCCAATATAAAAAATCCAACTTTGATATTACGCGTCCGCCATCGTCTCTAGGCGCTTCGTTTATCGAGATTTTTGACGGTAGGGCATTTACTGGCGGGGGGCAGCAGTTTTCAATCAACGCTATGCCTGGCACAGAGTATTCTCGCTATTCCATGAATTTCCATGAGCCAGACCTGTTCGCTGACCATGTCGAGCAAATTGGGTTTGGCGTAAATTTCAACAAGTCTAATTTGCGCCTACGCACTCACCTTGAAGAACGCGCCGCCGCGAGTGTGCGGTTTTCAAGGCACCTAAGCCGCGAGTGGTCTTTGTGGGCGTCCCCAGGTTATGAGGTGGTCGGCATGAATGAATTCAGTGCCGGTGCGCCCGATGTCATGTTAAATGACGAGGGCGACCACACTCTTCATCGTTTTTCCATTGGCTCGAGCTTCAATTCAGTTCTTAACCCATTCAACCCTATCGAGGGTATCCGTCTCAATGGTAATTTGACTCAGGGTGGTGGCCCGCTTGGTGGCGACTGGGATTACCTCAAGGGTACGGCTTCTTTTTCGAAGTACTTCCCGCTCTTCGAAGATGGGTTGGGCCGGCGTTGGGTTTTCTCTGCCAAGGCATCCGTCGGTCGCGCTTGGCCACAGGGCGATTCAGATACGATTCCATACACTCAGCGTTTCTTTTTGGGTGGCCAAAGCACCCTGCGTGGTTTCTATGTGCGTGGCGCGGGTACCTCAGTGAATAGTTTCCCACTCGGTGGTGAAGCCATGTGGCGCTCCACGACTGAGTTAAGTTTGCCTTTTGCGTCGACTCTTAAACGCGGTGTTTCTGGCGAATACGAATGGGCTCGCTTGGCCTTCTTCCTCGACGCTGGCCAACTTGGTGAGAGCTTTTCTGACCTTGACCCGATGCGTGCCGCCGTTGGTGTGAGCTTTCGCATTCGCATTCCCTTCATGCCGCAAATGCCACTCGTGCTTGATTTCGGCAAACCCATTCTTAGCGAAGAGGGCGACCGTGAGCGTCTCTTCACCTTCACCTTTGGCTCAATGTTTTAGCCTGACATGAAATACATCTCTCTCCTTCTTCTTCTCGTTTTGACTTTTGCAGGTGCTTTGGTTGCGGGGCGCTCTTCCGCAGAGCCATCTGAATCCGTCCGCTACATTGATATGCAAAAATGTCTTACTGGCTACCGTGCAGGTCAAGCCGAAATGGAGACCTTCAATGAGATATCTCGCAGTCGCGAGTCAGCTTTGATGGCTCAGCAATCTGAGTTGCAAAATCGCGGCAGTGAGCTTGAAATCCTTGACCCAGCCTCCGTTGAATTTCGTGAAGGCAAAGCCAAAATCAATGATGATATCGCTCAGTTTCAGCGCGATGTAAAGCGATTCCAGGAAGAGCAGCAACTTGAAATACTTCAAGTGCAGGCCCGTGCATTCAAGCAAATCTTTGAAGCAGCTAGGATCGTTGGCGAGCAAAATGGCTTCAGTGCGGTGATGCGCTCACCCGGTACGCTTCCAACAGTTGATGCTGAGCCACGCGCGCTCTTGGGTTACTTCGATTCCACACAGCTACTCTGGACTAACCCCAACTACGATGTTTCAGAGCTTGTCCTGAAAGTTCTCAACGGAGAAGGTTAAACTCCGATTCCATCCATGGAACGCGCCGCACGCACTCTAAAAAAGAACGCCGAATTCGAGGGGGTCGCCCTTCACTCTGGCGATTCTGTGCGCGTAAGACTTGAGCCTGCGCCAGCAGGTACAGGCATTGTTTTTCGGCGCAGTGATTTAGACGACGGCCCTGATGTGCCGGCTTTGCCTAGTGCTTTGGTTACTTCAAATCACCGCACCGTTTTGCGTGAGGGGCCAGCTGAAGTTGGCATGGTTGAGCATTTGCTTTCCGCCTGCAACGGGCTTGGGGTCGATAACCTCATAGTGTGTGTCTCGGGTAGCGAAATGCCTGGCATGGACGGCTCGGCTTTGCCTTATGTCGCTGCTATGCAAAAGGCGGGTTTGCTTGAACAAAAACTTACGCGTAAGGTTTTTCGTGTAATTGAACCCGTCGTTGTGCGCGAGGGTGATGCAGAAATACTCGTTTTACCGCCTTCTGGCGATGAGCTGCGGGTTCGTTACTTGCCAACTTACCCAGCCGAGATCGACGACTCACCATTTGAGTTTTTTCTGACTCAAGGTGCCTTCGAAAGCGAGGTCGCCCCTGCGCGCACTTTCGTGGTTGCATCAGAAATTGAAGCCCTGCTTGCGGCCGGCTACGGCAAAGGCGCAACAGCTGAAAACACAGTTGTTCTTGGCGGTGATACTCCAGCAGAGCTGCGCATGCCTTGTGAGCCAACGCGCCATAAGGTGCTAGATTTACTAGGCGACTTCGCGCTACTTGGCGTGAGCTTGCACGCCGACATCATCGCAACTCGATCGGGTCATGCTTTGAATCAAGCCGCCGTCCGTCGTTTGCGTGAGCAGCTTGATGATGCAGAGTTGGCTGGTGAGGTTATGGCCCAAGATGGTTATGACATCCGAGATGTGATGCGGCTCTTGCCTCATCGCTATCCTTTTCTTCTTGTAGACCGAGTCATTGAGGTTGAGGGCTTTCGTCGCGCGGTTGGCATCAAAAATGTCACGATTAACGAGCCTTTTTTTGAGGGCCACTTTCCTGACCAACCACTCATGCCAGGAGTACTCCAGCTTGAGGCACTTGCGCAACTTTCAGGCTTTCTTTTGCAGCGCAAACTTGAGCACACCGGCAAAACGGTTGTGCTTGCGGCCATCGATAAAGTGCGTTTCCGAGGCGGCGTAACGCCAGGAGACCAGCTGCGGCTCGAGGTCGAGACTTTACGCATGTCAAGTAACCGAGGCACGGTAAAAGCTCAAGCTAAAGTTGGCAGACGCGTTGTTTCCGAGGCCGTCCTTTCCTTCGCCATGATTGCTTCCTCATGACAAATATCCACCCTACGGCCGTCCTCGCAGAGGGCGCCAAAGTTGCCGATGATGTCGTTATCGGCCCCTTTTGTTATATCGGGCCTAAGGTTCGCATTGGCGCCGGTACCCGTTTGGGGCCTCATGTTACCGTTCAAGGCCGCACGAGCATTGGTGAGCGCAATCATTTTGTTGCTCAGTGTGCGATTGGTGGCAAACCACAAGATCTTAAATATGCTGGCGAAGAGTCGGCTCTCGTTATTGGAGATGACAACACTGTGCGAGAATTTGTAACGATTAATATCGGCACAGCTGCAGGCTCTTGGGTTACCAGCATTGGCAACCGCAACCTCATCATGGCTTGTGCGCATGTTGCGCATGATTGTGTTCTCGAAGACGACATCGTCGTTGGCAACAATGTATTGCTCGCGGGGCATGTGCGCATCGAAAATCGTTGCATTATTTCAGGTGGGGCAGCAGTCAATCATTTTGTGACGATTGGCACATTAGCTATGGTCGGTGGCATGGCACGCGTCGTTAAAGATGTGCCACCGTTTATGGTTTTTGAGGGTTCCAAAGTCCGTGGAGTCAACTTAGTCGGCCTCCGGCGCCGCGAAGTTGAGCCAAAGAGTATCAAGCAAGTTCGTGACGCTTACCGTCGTCTTTTTGCAGACGATGCGCCAACTGTTTTGGCCATGCAAGAAATGGAAGCCGAGGGCGAGTTGTCACCTGAGACTTCAAGGCTATTAGCTTTCTTGCGTGACATGGAGCGAGGTTTCCAAGGGCGCTATCGAGAATCGCTTCGCCGCCCAAATGCTTCCTGAGAGGTTGAATCATGACTTTAAGAGCAGTCGTTTTTGGAGTAGGGCATCTTGGGCGACATCATGCCCGCATTCTTTCTGAGCTTGCTGGCGTTGAGCTCACAGCGATTATTGACCCCGATGAGGCGCGCGGTCGTGAGCATGCCGTTAAGTACTCTTCTAATTGGTTTGCAGATCTCTCGAGCTTTCAGATCAGCCATAAAGGGCCATTAAGTGACGCGATTGATTTCGCCGTGATTGCCGTACCGACGACATTGCATGAAGCTTGCGCGACTCCGCTTCTGCTTGACGGCGTTGCCTGCCTTGTCGAAAAGCCCATGGCGCCAGACCCAGAGACTTGCGCTCGCCTTGTCGCCGCAGCTGAAAAGTCAGGTGCGATTTTGGGCGTAGGCCATGTCGAGCGCTTTAACCCTGCCGTGCGCCGCGCCTTAGAGCTTGGGGTACGACCCCGCTTTATCGAGGCTCATCGCTTAGCTCCCTATACTTTTCGCTCGACTGATGTCGGCGTTGTTTTAGATTTGATGATTCACGATATCGATTTGGCCTTGGCCTGGGTCGGTAGCGATGTCGTGTCTGTTGATGCCGTCGGCGGCGCGACCTTGTCGCCATCCGAAGACATCGCTTCTGTTCGATTGAGATTTGAAAATGGTGCCGTCGCCAATTTGACTGCATCTAGACTCAGTCTCAAGCCTATGCGCAGGTTCCGCGTCTTTGGTCCAGATTGCTATGTCTCGGTTGACAGCCAAGACCGCTATGCCCTCTTGGTTCAAAAAGGCGAGGGCTTTGACGCAAGATTGGCTGCTCAGCTTGCTAGTGCCGGAAACCCATCTGGCGCTTTTTCCGATATGCTTCATGTCGAAGAGCTTCAGCTTGACGAAGACGAACCTCTTCGTGCTGAGCTTGAATCTTTTGCAAAGTCCGTTCAAGAAAACCGTCCTCACCTTGTTACGGGCGAAGACGGCATGCGTGCCGTCGAAACGGCATTTCGGATTCAAGCTGCTTTAGCTGAGTCTGGCTGGCAAGCTTAATCGACTAGGCAGATTGCGAATCTAGTGTTTTGAGTGGTCAACTTTGCCGTGGCCCGCATGAGCTTTCTTTGGGTCAGTCTTAGGTGGCGTCATGCCCAAATATTTCCAGGGCTTGCGCACAAATTTAGCCATCGCCTTTTCGCTCGAAAAGTGAAAGCGTTGTGAGCCAAGTGTCGCCCAGAAAACTTTTTTGCTGTCAGCCTTGGCGTCAACAATGCACTTTTTGCCCGATGGCTGTAGCACAATATTTGCCGATGCAAGCTTTGCAAAGTACTTGTCAGGGGTTTTCCGCCATTTCTTCTCGCATGGGGGGCAGCATTGGTCTACATGTGAGCCGCGCAATTCAAATGCATTCTTGGGGATGATGTTTCCACCCATGACCGCACATTTTGTTTGCGCTTTACGCCCCTGAAGGATGTCAAAAAACTTAGCTGGCGTTTTTTGTACAGTTTTAAGCGATTTCGAATCATTCACATAAATCGTTTTATTCAAAAAAGAAGCCGAGTGCTCGCGAGTTTCAAGGGCATCTCCAGTAATGGGGTCGATGCTTTGAATGTTCTCAAGCTGCTGGCCTTTTTTGTAAAGCAAGTAAATGTACTTGTCTGGAAAAGCTTTAAACTCAGGCAAGCACTCTGCACAGTTTAAGTAAATGCGCTGGCCTTCGTAATCGACGAATGTGTCTTTGTTGGCCAACTCATCACCCGTTACAGGGCAGGTCGTTTGCGCAACGAGGGTAAGGATGAGACTAAGTAGTAAGTTCATGGTTTTTTGCGCACGCGGCGCTCTTCAATGAGTGAGTAGAGGACAGGGACCAAAAACATCGTCATGATGGCGATGGTCATGCCGCCGAAAGATGGAATCGCCATGGGAATCATGACATCCGCCCCGCGACCGGTTGCAGTCAGTACTGGAAGTAAGGCAAGCAGAGTCGTGGCCGTTGTCATGAGGCAAGGGCGCACGCGGCGCTTCCCTGCAATGACGACGGCCTCGCGGACACTTTCTCGAGTTGTAGGGCGATCGCGATCAAAGGTTTGTCGCAAGTAAGTCGCCATGACTACTCCATCGTCGGTGGCGATGCCAAAGAGTGCCAGGAAGCCGACCCAAACCGCAATGCTGAGGTTGTAGCCGTGCACTTGGAAGACCTCTCGCATCGATCGACCGAGCAGGTGGAAGTCGAGGAACCAATCTTGGCCCCAAAGCCAAAGCATGATGAAGCCGCCAGCCCATGCGACCACTACACCCGAAAATACGAGCAGTGTCGTTGAAAATCGGCGGAACTGCAGTTGCAGAATCACCATGATGAGCGCAAGAGCTAGCGGCAATACAACCATCAAAGTTGCGTTTGCGCGGACTTGGTTCTCCCAAGAACCCGCGAATTTGTAACTCACGCCTGAAGGCAAAACGAGCTCGCCTGCGTCAATTTGTTTTTGCAGGAACTCGCGTGCTTTTTCGACGACCTCGACTTCGGCCCAACCTGGGTGCTTGTCGAATACGACATAGGCGGTCAGGAAAGTGTCTTCCGTTTTGATCATCTGGGGACCTCGCACATAGGAAATATCTGCGACACTACTCAGCGGGATTTGCGCCCCTTGCGGTGTGCGCAAGCGGACATTTTCTAGGGCCTCAATCGAGTCGCGTGTTTCGCGTGCATAGCGCACAATGATGGGGTAGCGCTCGCGACCTTGAACCGTGGTTGAAACCTGCTTTCCGCCAACAGCTGCTTGAAGCACACTTTGCACATCAGCAACATTAAGCCCATAGCGACTCGCTGCTTCGCGGTTCACTTCGATTTCGAGATACGGTTTGCCCACAACGCGGTCGGCGGCAACAGTTGGTGGGTTGATGCCCGGAGAAGTCCGCAAGAGGGCTTCAAATTCCACGGCCACACGACTCAAAGTCTCTAAGTCGGGGCCCTGCAATTTAAGCCCCATCGGTGCACGCATACCGGACTGAAGCATCACGATTCTGGTGGAGATGGGTTGCAGTTTCGGCGCGGATGTCGAGCCAGGCAATGCGGCCGCCTCAACGATTGCATCCCAGATGTCATCGGGAGTCTTTATGTGGTCGCGCCATTGGCGGACGCGAGTGCCATCTTCCAAACGGCGATACTCCGGTCGATAGTGAATCACAGTTTCAACCATGGAAACAGGCGCTGGGTCAAGTGGTGATTCGACTCGCCCAATTTTGCCGACAACCTGTTCGACCTCAGGGATGGCCTCTATTGAGCGATCCATGCGCGAGAGAGCATCCATGGCTTCCCCGATACTGGCGTGGGGCATGGTGGTGGGCATGTAGAGGAAAGAGCCTTCGTCGAGCTGAGGCATGAACTCACGCCCCATCCCACTCCAGGAGTATCCGCCTGCTACAAGCGTGAGAACCGGCAAGGTCAGGAAGGCTAATTTATGGGCCAAGCACCAGCGAAGAATCGATTCGTATGCCCGATGGAAAAGCGAAAACAAACCGAGCAAGCCGAAGACTAAACTCAGAACAAAAATCAAATTAAACAACTCGCCTGCATCGGGGCCGAGTGGCTCCCAGTGGCCGGCTAGCCACCAGCCAACCAGCAGCATGAGCATGCCATTTGAGCCCATCCGCACACGCGCGTTGTCGGCGTGCAAATGCTTGCGCATAAAAGTAGTGATTACATTGTTGCGGCGCGGGAAGAGTAGAAGTGCGAGAACAGGAATCAGGATGAGTGCAACCATCACCGACCCCGTAAGCGCAAAGGTCTTTGTAAAAGCAAGAGGCTTGAACAATTTGCCCTCGGCTCCCGTCATTGCAAACACAGGAAGAAAGCCGACCACGGTCGTTGCAACGGCCGTCAAAATAGCACTTCCGACCTCTGTGGAGGCCTCTAATACGGATTGCTCTGGTTTTTCCCCGTCGGGAGGGTCTTGTAATCGAGTGAGTATGTTTTCACTCAAAACAATTCCCATGTCAACCATAGTGCCGATGGCGATGGCGATACCTGAAAGGGCCACAACATTGGCATCGACCCCCGCAAGCTTCATTGCGATGAAGGTAAACAAAACCGCAAGCGGCAAAAGCACGCTAATCAAAAACGAAGAGCGTAAATGCATCACCATGAAAACCACAACCATAATGGTGACGAGGATTTCTTCAATGAGTGCTCGGCTTAGCGTGTCAAGCGTCTCGCCAATTAAGCCCGAGCGGTCGTAAAACGGCACAACCGTCATGGTCGAAAGCGTGCCGTCTGCAAGGGTCTTGCGCGGCATCCCTGGGGCGATTTGGGCAATCTTTGATTTGATGCCTTCGATGACGGCCATGGGGTTGTCGCCGTAGCGAGCGACGACAACACCGCCAACTGCTTCAGCCCCACCTCGGTCGAGTGCGCCTCGTCGCACGGCGGGGCCGAGTTGGACATGAGCGACATCTGCAATGGTTAGCGGAACACCATCAGCCGATGCGCGGATGACAGCTTGCTCAAGGTCGCTTACATTTTCAACCCAACCGCGACCGCGAACGACATATTCGACCGCGTTGATTTCCATCGTGCGTGCGCCAACTTCGAGATTAGACTTTTGCACAGCTTTCATGACTTGGTGCAAATGCACTCCATGAGCCCGCATCAAATCGGGGTCGACCTCAACTTGGAATTCGCGTTGAAACCCGCCGATAGATGCCACTTCGGCCACTCCAGCAACACTGCTTAATGCGTAGCGCAGGTTGAAGTCTTGAATCGTGCGCAGCTCATCTAAATCCCAACCGCCTGTTGGATTGCCGTCTGCGTCTCGCCCTTCGAGGGTGTACCAGAACACTTGCCCCAATGCTGTTGCGTCAGGCCCCAAAGTAGGGGATGCATCGCTCGGCATTAATCCTGGCGGCAGGGCATTTAGCTTTTCAAGAATGCGAGAGCGCGACCAATAGAACTCAATGTCTTCATTGAAAATAACATAGACCGTCGAAAACCCCATCATCGAGAAAGATCGAATCGTTTTGACGCCTGGAATGCCGAGCAAACTTGTCGTCAACGGGTAGGTGACTTGATCTTCGACATCTTGAGGCGAGCGCCCCATCCAGCGTGTAAAAACGATTTGTTGATTTTCACCAATGTCGGGGATGGCATCAACTGCGATGGGGTCGCGTGGCATCCAGCTCGGGCCAATGTCGAATGGCGCGACGCGGATACCCCAACCGATGAGGAGGGTGAAGCCCATGAAAACGATGAGCTTCTGTGATAGGCAGGCGCGGAGGAAGGAACGCAGCATCGTTTACTCCTTGGTCGACTCGGTGGGTGGGATGGCGCGGCGTTCTTCGCCGCATCGCAACATGGATGCACCGAAATAGGGGTTGCTCAAGAGGTCATAATCTTGAATCCATTCTGCGCCCGTATCTTGGAATGCCATCGGGCAAAAGAAGACTCTCAAGGTGTCGCCACTTTTGCGCTCATAACCAAAAACTTCAATGGCGCGAATGTAGCCTTTGCTGAAACGGTCGAAACCCGTGCGTTGCGCTTCGATATCACCCGTTTGGCTCATGGCCTCTGCGCCGTTTTGCATGCGGGCGAATACGGGGCGCCATTCTTCAAGACCAGCGTTTTCGAGGCCGTCGGTGCTCAGCGTGCCGAGTAAATCCAGTGCCGTTTGCCCGGCCAACTGCGTCTTTGTGGCATCGTCGTCTGCAAGTGCGACTTGAGCTGCAAGGTAAGAATCAGCCAATGCGCCGAGTTTTACGCGCAGTGCGTTTGGCACATCGAAGGCAATCGCTTTTTTCTCGCCGGCCATGGACATCATGCTGGGCTTCGCCAAAATTTGCAGGGCAGAATCGACCTTGAAAGCACCCTTTGTGACGATTTCATCGCCTTCGTTTAGGCCTTCAAGAACCACCCAGAGATCTTGAGCGCGAGGGCCTAATGTTATTTCTCGACTTTCAAAAATGACATTTTCGGCGGATGGAATGCGCAAGAAAACAACTGCACGCTCGCCTGTTAAAAGTGGAGCTGTACGAGGAATCACTAACGGAGCATCTAGTGCCGCATTGGCTGCACTTGACACATTGCCGTTTAGATCAAGCGGTGCCTGAATGCGGGCGCGCACAAACATCCCTGGGCGAAGCCGCCCGTCGGGATTCTCGGCCTCAAGGCGAACACCGACCGTGCGCGTTTTGGGGTCGACGGTTGGGTTCATGAAAACGACTTCACCCATGAATGACTGTCCCGGGAAGGCGTCTACGGTGAAGGTCGCGCTTTGGCCCATTTTGAGCCAAGCCAAATCGGTCTCAAATGCCTCAAGCTCGACCCAAACATGGCTCGCGTCGGCAATGAGGAAAAGCTCTGCGCCCTTTTTGACCCAGCTGCCTTCTGTCGCGTTTTGGGCCAAGACAATGCCGGCAGCAGGGGCGTGAAGTGTGATCCGTTCTTCGGCTTCTTCGAAATCGATGAGATCTTCGATTTGGCTGTCTGACATACCAAGCGCAATGAGTTTGGCTTGGCTCGCTGCGGCCAGTTTTTCATGGCTCGCATGGAGTGCACTCTCAGTGTTAGACGACTGCAATGCCGAGTGGATTTGCAACAGCTCTTGTTGAGCCGCAAATAATTCAGGGCTCCAAATGTCAGCAAGCGCCTGGCCTTCGGAAACGGATGCACCGATGAAGTCAACATAGAGTTTGTCGAGACGGCCGCCCGTCCAAGCCGTGAGGCTCGAAACGCGGGTTTCATCCCATGAAACCTTTCCGACCAACTCGACTGCTCGAGCCACCGCGCGGCGCTCAACAGGGCTGGTTTGGATGTTTGCAAGAGCTCTCGCAGCTTCAGACATAGCGACTTGGCGCTCGCCAACTTGAGCCGCGTTGGGGTCAATCGGAATGAGCTCCATCCCGCAAATCGGGCAAGGTACGGGATCAGGGAACTGAAATTGCGGATGCATCGAGCAAGTCCAGAGGACATCCGCTTCGGCCTCGGCGGAACTCTCGGCATCGTGGTCATGATTCTCGGCATTTTGGGGGCCGAGCGAGTGCCGACCCAGAAGGATGCCAATGACGAGAGCTAGGAAAGTAAAGAAGTAGGTGAGTTTGCGCATGACTATTGGAGCAACGAGAGGCCAGAGAGGTTTTCAATTTGGGCGGCCGCAACAATCTCATCGGAGGCAGCGCGGGCAGCAGCAGTTTCAAAAGCCAAGAGTCGTTCTTGGCTCGCGGTTAAATCGAGGAAAGAGGCACCGGTCGTGCGATAACTTTCCTCAAGAGTGGCGAGGATTTGTTGCTCGCGTGGGATGAGCTCGTTTTGGTGCAAGCGCAAGCGGCGAGCGGCTTCGTCCATCGCGAAAACGGCCTGCGCCCATTGGCTTTGCAACTCTTGAGATCGAGCAATATGTTTTTGGCGGACGGAACTAAGCATAGCTTTTGCCTGCTCGACACGAGAAGTATTTCGCGCACCGTAAATGGGTAGGGTCATGCCGAAAACAAGAGCCGTTGCATCATCACCGGAAGTCTCTCCGGCCATGGGCTCGTCGCCGATAAAAGTATGCTCAAGACCAACCGTGAATTTTGGTTTGTTCTTGAGCCGCGCAAGCTGGATGTTTTCCGCGTTCGCGTTTTGCTGAGCTTCAAGAGCTAGCAAGCTCGGGTGGCCACCCCATGAAGCATCTGGCTGGCGGCCTATCACCAACGGCAACGGGTGCTCACCGGCTAGCAGAGTGGCTCCAACCGCACGATTGAGGTGTGATTGAAGAGGCGTTTTGAGAGCACGCAAGGTGCGCAGGCGCTCATTCAGAAGCGAGATGCGGGATTGCAATCGCAAGACATCCGCGAAAGCTGCATTGCCTGTTGAATAGCGTGTAGTGGCCACCGATTCCCAGTTTTGGAGCAACATTAAATGCTCGCTCATCAGGCTTTCTGCCGCGACTTGCCAGGCGAGCTCAGCCCAAGATTTAAGGATATCTCGGCGGACTTTGCGCCGCGCGCCTTCAAGAGCCCAGCGAGCGCTTTCCGCTTGAAGTGCCGCAACTTTACCTGCAGAGTCAAGCACACCAAACCAAGGGAAGGACTGCCGCAGAGCTAGTTTTGCATCGATGGGGCCATTTCGGGTTTCGATTGGATTGATGCCTCCGCCGAGGTTTAACACAGGGTCAGGAAGTGCCGTGGCCTGTGGAACCAGCTCGATAGCCCTGCGCCACGCATAGAGAGCGTTTTGCAAATCAGGGTGCTGAGTGGAAGCGAGTGCTAATGCCTGTTCTAAATCAAGCGGCGCGCTTGCGTCAGGTAGCGCGGGCGCGGAGCTGAGAGACATGGCGTCAGCCTTAACTTGCCAGTCAGCAAGATTAGCGGTGAAATCACGAGGTGCGCTATGACAGGCGCTTAGAAGCAGCAAGGCCGCTGCAAGGGGTTTGTGCGTAAACATTTTCGTTACTACTCTGCATGGGTACCGGGAAAACCGGGGTGGGGTGGCGGAACAAAATCAACGCGCACATGACCAAAAAGTCATGGCGCGGATCCGCTAGCAGAGGAACGAACAATGGAGTAAATGCAAGGCCCCAGGTGGGCCGCGAAGTGAAATCAAATGAGAACTCACATCGGTTTGCCATGTGCTTGCTGAAGGAGGCAAGGCGATGGCGATAGAGGCCATGGCCGGCGCATCAACGCTGATAGGCGCCGAATCGCGCTCGGGCGTGGGAGAGGAGGCCGGCGTGCGGTCGGGCGCTTTAAAATTGCAGCAGCAGCCTTTACGCACAATAGGTGCGTCGCCAAGATCGCCTGGCTCAAGGGGTGAACAGCAGCCACAGCCTTTAGATGCGCAGGTCTCAGGCCCCTGAGCGCCAACCAAAGAGGTGGGCAGCAGGAGCAGGGCAATGAGCCCTAAGGAGGCGAGGCGGCGCAGCATGATGAAAGCATACAACACGATGGCTCGGATGTGGTTCTTCGCTTTCTTGTGGCTTATGATTCACCATGACAAAATGCGCTGAAAGCCGCCTTCGTTTCCTGCCCATCCCACTATTTGGTTCCGTGATGGGGCTTGTTGGCCTCGCCGTCGCCTGGATGCGTTATGACGAGTTTCTAGGCGGCGACGCGGGGCTCGGTGGCCCGTTGCGCTGGGCTGTGACGGCTTGGTTTGCCTTTTTAACTTTGGCTTATCTGGCAAAGGCTGTCTTCCATTTTGACGCAGTCCTAGAGGAGTTTCGCCATCCCGTGCGCAGCAATTTTTTCCCGGCCTTTTCGATTTGTTTCCTATTACTGTCGATTGCTTGGCTGAATGCTGCTCCGGCAGCGGCTCAAGTGATGTGGTGGGTTGGCGCGCCCATGCACCTGCTTTTCACGCTGGTTTCATTGTCGAATTGGCTTGACAAAAAAGTAAAAATTCAAACGCTTAACCCAGCTTGGTTTATTCCGGTCGTCGGCAATATTCTGATCCCAGTTGCGGGCGTGAAAATAGCCCACCCTGACATTTCATGGTTTTTCTTTTCTATAGGGCTGATCTACTGGGTGGCCTTGTTTACGATCGTGCTCGAGCGGTTGGTCTTTCATGACCCTCTGCCCGCAAAGTTGAAGCCGACTCTCTTTATCCTTGTCGCGCCACCGGCTGTGGCATTTATCGCTTGGGTGAAACTTAATGCTCTTGAAACGGGGCATCCTGTCTTGGATAACGCAGGTCGTCTTTTGTACTTTTTCGGGATGTTCACTTTGTTGCTGTTGTTTTTCCGGATTCGACCTCGGAAGACGACTTTTTTCGTTTCATGGTGGGCCTACACATTCCCGATGGCCGCGGCGACTTTGTCTACCATTTTGATGGCGCATATCACAAAATTAGACTTTTACCACAATTTGGCAATTGGTCTGCTCATCGCTACGACAGTCGTCAACATCATCGTGTTGTTTGCGACTTTGCGAGCGGCAATCAAGGGTGAGGTTTGCGTTCCCGAATAGTTAGCCGATAATGCTCGGCTCATGAAGCCTAGGCCCGACCTTCTGCAACGCTTTCTTCTGCATCCCGCAGAGCTTGATCCATGCCCTCCTGACTGGCAGGCGGTCTTTGGGCGTCAGGCGCCACTGGCCGTCGAGATCGGCTTTGGTGGGGGCGAATACATGGCCTGGCAGGCAGGGCGAAAACTCGATACTGATTTTGTTGGCATTGAGCTGCCTCCAGATTGCATTGTGCATGGCGTGCCGCATCTTGCGGAAGCAGCCTTGAGCAATGTCCGCCTCATCCAGGGGGATGCGCGCTACCTTTTGCGCGAGTTGTTTGCACCGCAATCCCTTTCGCATGTACTGATGCAATTCCCGATGCCTTGGCCGAAAGAAAAGCATGCCAAGCACCGGGTGTATAGCCCTCACTTCGCGGCAACTTTGGCTGATGTTCTCGCTCCAGACGGCTGTTTTGAGTTGGTCACGGATCAAGACTGGTATGCGAATGAAACGGCTGCCATCCTTGGTGCGGACGGTCGTTTTGAAACGAGCGCTGTTGAGGTTAATCCTGAGCGGCCATTCAAAACGCGCTACGAAACAAAATGGCTCGAAGAGGGCCGTTCCATTTATCGCGTTACTGCAAAAGTTGTGCGCTTTGAGCTCGCTCCCCGTATTTTTACCGACCAACCCATGGATATCTTCCGCCTTAACTCTGTACCTGAATCTGACACAGCCCAAGCTCTAGCCGGCCAAAAGCATCGTAGCGATGAGTTCATCCTTGAAATCAAAGATGTGTATCAGTCGGCGAGCGGTTGGCTGATTGGTGTGGTGGTGTCAGACGATGCTTTTGCCCAGCGCTTTCATCTTGAAGTGGTCGCTAAAAAAGATGGCCGCGTCTTGCTGAAAATTGGGCAAGTGCCGCGGCCGTATTTCACGAAAGGAGTACGAGCTTCAATTGAGCTCGTGGGGCGTTTGCTCAGTGGCGAGCCCGCTTAAGGTATTTCGTGAATCGTTAAAAAGATGCTTTTGTGTTGGCTGAAAGGCGAGTTTGGTAATTTGCCTTCGATGCAGATGGGCACAATATCACGGACGCGTAGGCCAACGGAATTGTAGTCAGTCAAGAAAGTAGCGGATGGCCTGGAGGCGTCTCGAATAGATGGGTAGGCGCTCAGAATTGTGCGCCCTGAAAGAGGTAAGAAAGCTCGGATTCTTGACTCTGGCTGCACTGCACTGCTCGTCGATGCCAGACAGCCACGGAAAGACGGCCCATGAATGGGTACGGGCATGCTGTCTTCACGCGCGGGTGCGTTACTCCAGTTGAAGTCGATGGTCGTAGTAGAGCCATTGGGGTGATATTCAATCTGTTGATAGCCAACACCAGGCTCCATGAGCTTTTCGTTGAGCTTGTCAATCCAGGCAAGAGAGACTGTATTGAAGCGATCGTCTTGCGAAGTGGATAAATTCGGGCGCCTCTGGGGAAAAGAAGACCCATCAGACGGGCGACGCACACCTTTAAATTCATTGTGATTTAATTCTGAAAGCGGCGGGTTTGCAGCAAAACCAGAAAAGCGCTTCACATTGATGACGCCTTTGAATTCGATACCAACAAAAACGGGAACGCCAGTTAGAGGGTCAGGGTGGCCATCAAAACGATATTCTTCGTAGGCAATGACGAGATTGCGGTCGTCATCCTCAACAATGTCAGGCAATATTTGGCCACCAATGGATGGATTGAGCGCGTCGTGCAAATCCCAAGGAATGTCGCCTTCAAGAGTGATTGGGCCTTGAATGGTTGGTGCTCCGGGTTGTGTCCAATTTAGTCGTGCGATGTCAATATCGTAATCTTGGAATGTATTGTGCCCCTGGATGACCGTGCGTTTGTGATTGGCGTAAGCAACCGCGCATGCGGATGGGTTGCTAGCCAAAGCCACCATGTCGGGCATAATGCCAGCCTCGCCTTTATCGATGAGCGGCAAACCCACTGGGTAGCCCACACCTGGCGCGAGAGTATGCAAGATGGGGGAGAGATCGTCAGTCGCATTACGGATGAGTTCCCCAATCGAGTCGCGGCACTCAACACGAGCTGTTTCAAGGCGAGAATCGGCTGCAGTGCTGTAGCGATTATGCCTTGGCCAAGTGATGACGAAAGAGCCATCAGCCATAGCGCAGACATCAGGTTTGTTGCAAGTGTCGCGGTTAATAGGGTCGATGGCAGTGTAGACACCGACCTCAGGGTCGCCAAGCAAGTAATGGAACTCGTCGGTTTTGGCAGTTACCCAGCCTTGGACTTGCGTGCGCAAGACAAGCATGCCCTCTACATGTCTTAATTCGGAATCAAGAGCATTAATTCCGTGGTAAGCCACAAAAATATCACCATATTGATTTACAGCAATTGTGGCATGGTCGACATCGGCATCTGGGTTTTTAGAAGCCAGGCGGAAGGTCGTGTCGAAAGAAACAGGAGGCGTTTGAGCCGCTAGTGGGTTCAAGAAAGCGCATAGAATTGCGGAAATAAGAGGGAATCTCATCATTACAGTATACCTTGAAAAGGCAAGGTGGGCTACCCTCTTTCGGTCCAAGAGCTCATACTCTTGAGTCAAATGCCAGGAAAACTACGCCGCCGCCGCGCCTCTGGGGCTGGTTTCGTCGCTGAAACTCAACCTACAACAGCTTTGCCGTTGTTGGAAATGGCATGCCTTGAGTGCGGGTTGCCCGCGGCGTTGCACCTTTCCGCCGAGGTCGAAGCCGCGGGGTATTTTGAAATGGGGCAGCTCGCGCAGTGGCGTTGCATTCAGGCCGTCATGGTTGGGCATTTGGCCGAAGCGCAAGATGCAATCGCGGTTGCCACTCGTTTCTCTGAGCACAAAGAGTCGCGCGTGCAGTTTTTCGCACCAGGGATGTGGGCTCACCTGCATGCGTCTCATCCCAATCTCGCGTGGCAGGTGTTGGCCGAATTGGCATCTTCCACTGACTTGCGTGTTGCTGAATCGGTCCAGGCCTTCGGCGTTCGCCCGCTCGCTCATAAGTTGGGGGCAACTGTGGTTGCACAACTCAGGCCATGGGTGCTTGACGAAAACCCAATGGTGCGCCGTGCGGCCATTGAAGCCACTCGCCCTCGCGGCATTTGGGTCAAACGCATGGTTTGGGCCGTCGAATCGCCTGCTTTGCTTTTGCCTTTGCTTGAGCCCATGAGAGATGAAAATTTCAGACTGGCGGCCAACTCGACCGGGAATTGCTTAAACGACATTGCGAAAGACAACCCTGAGTTGGTCCTTGAAGTCTTAACTCGATGGAAACAAGAGGGCAAGGGCGAGCAGACCCAACACATTGTGCAGAAGGGGTTGCGCGGCTTGCTGAAAGCAGGTGATACTCGCGCCCTTTCTTTGTTGGGCTTTGGCGGTTTAGAGCTAGAGGTCAAAGTCGTCGCCGAGCAAGAGGTCGTCCGCCCGAATTCGGCTGTGGTTTATCACTTGCATTGCACAAATCTTGGGGCGAGCGCAAAGGGGCATTTGGCTGTTGAAATCTGCACACCTGGCAAAGTGGAGGGCCGCCCAAGACGCCGCCGCCGGAATTTAGGGGAGGTCGATCTGCCCCAAAGTGGCACTTGTGTCGTCCGTGTGCGAGAACGAGTTTTCGATACAAAGGCCGCGCCATTGATTGATGGCCAAGGCGCGATTCTCTTTTTTTTGGACGGCGAAGAAATCGCGCAGGTTGAATTTTGCTTGAAGCGAGCAGAATCGCTTGGCTAATTCATCCAGGGGTGGGTCGTGGTGAAAATTAAATGTCCAACCGAAAGCATGGCTGCGATGGCTGAAATCAAAAAACCCGGGATTGTGGAATAGTCTTTACCTTTTGCTTCGAGCGTGACCCAGGCGCAGACAAAGAAGAGTGGGACATTTAAAAGGATGTCGATCCAGGCGAATATGGAAAAGGTTGATGAATAGCTTGAAATGGCCAATACCATTGAGAAACCACCCATTGCCAGTGTAGCTAGTTGGGGGCTGATTCGGTCAATGGTTTCACCGACGCCAGGCCTTGTTGAAAAGTGTTCTGGTTCTGGCACGATTAATGAAGTGCAGCTAATGCGTCATGCAAACGCGGGAAGGCAGCGTTGAGCTCATCAATCGATGCAGCGCCAACAGAAGCTCGGAACCAACCACCGCCGTCGGCCTCTTCGACGCCGAAAGCATCAAAAGGCACAAGTGCGACCCCTGCAGCATGCAATAGGTAAGAACGGATGTCTTCGTGATCTTTGAGGGTATGCCCCTCAGGTGTAGTGCGGCCAATCAATGGAAAGCGAAGCGACATATAAATCGCACCTTGCGGCTCAATGTAGTCGACATCAAAACCACTCTTTTTAAGTGCGGCCATTCCGTCGCTCAAAATTTGCAAACGCTCGCGAATGCGGCGGGCAAGGTCGGCGTCCCAGGCGGCGACGGCATCGGTCTGGTTGAGAAAGTTAGCTGTGCCGAGTTGGACTGGTTTGGGTGCCCAAGCGCCGACATGCGTCAGCAAAGCAACGGCCTTGCCGATGATGGAGGGTGGCCCAAAAAACCAACCCAAACGCAAGCCCGTGGCGCAGAAGCCTTTTGAAATGCCATCAGAGTGCACAACCCAAGGTGCGCAGTCAGGGACTAACTCAACGGGTGAATAATGGCGGTGGCCATCGAAAGTCATGGAGCTGTAAATTTGGTCAAACAAAAGGTACAGCGGCTTTTCACTTCGTTGGGCGCGCGCAGTGTTTTCGCGCACGAGAAGATGCCCGAATGCCTCGACTTCTTCTTTTGCCATGACGCCGCCCGAAGGGTTTTGAGGAGTGTTTAAAACAAGTAAACGAGCTCCGCCTAAATGAGGCTCCATGGCCGCTGCCGTGGGCTGAAAGGCTGTTTCAGGGCCGCATGGGACGGCACGCACTCGCACATCGCAAACATCTCGATAGTTGTGGTTGTTCCAGGAGGGCGTCGGGAATAGGACCAACTCGCCGGGATCAACCAATAACCGGTAAGTCGCATACAAAGACGGACGCCCGCCAGAAACTACCGTAATCGCATCAAGAGGGTAGTCAAGATTTTGCGTGCGCCGAATGTGAGCCTGAATCGCTTCGCGTAATTCGGGCATGCCGTTGGGTGGTGGGTAGTTTGTGAGCCCTTGATTCATCGCGTTCGTAATCGCATCACGCAAAGCATCAGGTAGGGGGAATTGCTCAGGCGAAAAATCGCCGACCGTCATGTCAGCAAGCGGCACGCCCTGTTCTTTGATTGCTCGAATTTCCCAGGCGATTTTGAGAATGGAAGACCCTACCATGCGCTTGGCCATTAAAGAAAGGCCTGAAGCTGAATCTCCAGCGGTGAAATTGGGAGAAACGAGAGAGTCGATTTGCGTTTTAGAGTCGGCAGTCATGACGCCTAATTGTACCGACTTTTCGTTTTTGGCTTGGATGTTTAGCTTGGGCATCTTAAAACCATGTCATGAATGCCACACTTTTTGTCGCCAATCTCGTTTTGGTTGTTGTCATGCTACTCGGCACGATTTGGGCGGGTGTCCGCAATCGCCGCGAAGCGCATCTGGGGCTCGCACTCACAACGGTTTTGCTTTTAGCCTTGGCGATTGTTCAAGCTGAGATGTTTGGCCGCGGGTTTGCCTTTCCTGAGGTGCCGCTTCTAGTCCATCTGGTCGCGGCCTTTAGCGCACTAGTGAGTCTGCCTGGAGTTGTCTGGAGCGGGCTGTGCCTCTGGAAGAAGCAAGATGCTCGCTACCTTCATGTCCGCTGGGTCGCATTGTTTGTCTTTTTGACGGTCGCTTCCGTTGGCACAGCCGTCTGGATGTTCCTTGGCGCAGTGCCTGTCGTCTCTTAAAGCGCGGGTCGTTTCAAAAAACGCAAACCTGTAGGGCAGCAGGCAGCTGAAAGCTCGTCAAGCCAACGACTCTCCATCCGATGGGGGATGCCCTGCCCTTCAGCGTCGATGGGCTTTTGCAGGCATTGTTGGTGCCCCGTCAATTCCCAGGCGTCATCTTGCCACTCGGTTGGTGCGGATAAGTGTGCATGCCTGAATGGAGTGCCGGCAAATTGCTCTAAAGTGCGCAGTCGAATTTGCTCGGCCTCTTGAGGGTCGGCCAATTGAAAGGAGGAATGCGGCGCCTGCTCTAAACCCGCCGTTTGTACCCAAGCTCGCGAGTCAGCTGCGGGTGAAAAAGCCATGCGCACACAGGGTGCAGCGAGCGATTTTTTAAGCGAGGTTGTCCACCATTTTGTGAGGCGAGGAAGGGGGCGTAAGCGCAGGCTGAGTGTTGTGCAAATTGCGAGGCGACCGCGAGAACCGAGGAATAGCCGCGTGACATCGTAGCCGGCTACATTTTTGACAACTCGCCCACCTGTTTTGATTATGGTGCCGTCGGCTAAGACCCAGGTCGCGCCCAAAACTTGTTCGCGAGTACCGCCGCAAGCGCCATGAAGCAGGGTTAAATCGGGCGACATGAAAAGGCCACCTAAGGTGCCTGTTTTAGAGTGCGGCGAATCGACGCCAAGGCATAAACCGTGCGGCCGAAGAGCCTCGTTTAATTGATGTAGAGAAACACCAGCATCAACTTCGCAAGTTTGGTCAATCGCGTCAATCCAGTGAATCGAGGCCATTTTGGCGGTAGAAATCAAAACTTCTGGGGTAGCCTTTGGGAAGTGTCGCGTAAGTCGCGTTTGATTGCCGCAAGGCAGGATGGAATGCTTATCTGCCGCGCCCGCCTTTAAATAGTCGACTAATTCATTGACTCGATTAGGGGAAATTAGTTCAGGCATTTGAGTGCCCTCCGTGGCGATGAAATGCTTCAGCACAACCTTTACCCAAAGGCAACCCACGGCCGGGGTTGAGCAAATCTTTGGGGTTGAAAACGCGTCGCAAGCGATCCATTAAGGCGAGTGTCTCGGGCGTAAATTGCTCATGAAGCAGAGCCTCTTTTTCGAGGCCAATCCCGTGCTCGCCAGAAAGTGAACCACCCAATTCAAGACACTTACGCAAAATGCGAATGCCCGCCCGCTCGACTTTTACAGTGAGCTCTTTATCGCTAGCGTCGTAGCAAAAATGGGGGTGAATGTTGCCGTCACCAGCGTGAAAGAAATTCGCGATTTCGAGGCCCGTTTCTGATTCGATTTCGGCGACGAATTTCATAATTTCGACAAGTCGAGAACGCGGTACAACGCCGTCCATGACATAACTGTCGGGTGAGAGTGCGCGAATCGCACGGCCCGCACCTTTTCGCCCAGCCCATATCGCGGCTCGATGCTCGACGGTGCGGGCATGTTCTACTCGAAGCGGCTCATGACGATTCAGGATGGCTTCCACCTCGGCGGCTTCTTGCTCGACTTGTTGTGGCGTGCCTTCGACTTCAACGATCAGAACTGCGCCGGCCTCAACGGGCAAGCCCGCTGCGTAAATGCTGTTTTCGACCACTTGCATGGTGCGCTGATCCATGGTCTCCATGGCGACTGGCTGGATGCCACTGGCAACAATGTCGGCCGTCGTCGCGCAAGCCTCGATCATCGTGGGGTAGGCACCCAGCAAAGTTTGAGCGGTTTCAGGGAGGGGTGTGAGGCGCACGCCAATGCGCAAAGCAATCGCTAGAGAGCCCTCTGAGCCAATGAGGAAACCGCGCAAATCAAAATCATCTTCAGCCGCGGTGGGAGAGCCCCAAGTCTCGACGGTACCGTCAGCCAGGACGACTTCGGCAAACAAGATGTGCTGGGCCGTCATGCCGTGAAGGCAGCAGTGCGGGCCACCCGCGTTTTCGGCGAGATTGCCGCCAAGAGTGCACTCAAGTTGGCTTGACGGGTCAGGTGCGTAATAGAGGCCGCTATCGGCCAGCATTTGGGAAAGCTCGGCATTGATAACTCCGGGCTCAACTACGGCGAATCTCGCATCTTCGTTAAACTCGAGAATTTCATTGAGTCGCAAGAGCGAAATCAAGACACCGCCTTCGGGGACAAGTGCACCAGCAGAAAGGCCTGTGCCGGCTCCGCGTGCCGTAAACGGGATGCCGGCAGCGTGCAAAACTTGAACACATGCAACGACTTCTTTTCGAGACCCAGGCTCAAGCACTGCCGATGGCTTGCATGAAAAAAGAGTAAGCGCATCGGAGCGGAAGAGCGCAATATCTCGCTCACTCGTCAAAACGCGACTCTCGCCGATGATTGCGCGCAGGGCGCTAAGGGTGCTCGTTTGCATCTTTAGGGTCTATGCCTTGCCCGCCGAGCCAAGTTGGGCGCCATCGTGGAGTGTGCTCTTTGTAAACACGGTATCCGTCACCGAAGGAAAGCTCTGCGTCACGCTCTTCGTAGGGGGCAGCAACGAAAACCCATGCCACCATGCAGAGGCCCATCATGAGTCGGTCAATCGTCATTTCGGGCATCGCAATCAAAATGAGCAAGATGCCTAAGTTTAGAGGCTGACGCAACCAAGAGTACGGAGGGTAAGCTACAAATTCAGGCGTCTCGGCATGGCGGCCCTGTGCCATGGCGCGAAGTTGTGGTAGGGCAACCATATGAGAGGCGCCTACAAGGAAGCCCGCCCAAGCTGCAAGAATCAAGCCTGTGATTTGCACTGCGCGTGCGGTCAGAAAAAGGAAACCATCAAATTTCCAGAGCAAAGGCCCACAGGTCTCCCACGATAAAGTCATAATCGTAAGAGTGATGCCGCTAACCAAAACATAGAGTGGCCGCTCGGCGTCAGGCCCTAGTGGTTGATTTAAAAGTTTGCGCCCAAACCCACGCGCAAGTAAAGAATGCGGAAGGATAAAAAGCATTAATAAGAAGAAATCAAAAAAGAGATCGCTTGCCGAAAACTCCGCGTAAATCGAATGCGGAACACCCGCCACAAGACGAAGCCAGCCTGCAAGTCCGATGCCGCATAAAACAGGGCCAGCCAACAACCAAAAAGCAAGCCCCGGTCGCTTGGCGTTTGGAGAAACGCTTTTTCCGCCATTGGCCCAATCGGAGTCGCTTTCCGGTGTTTTAGGGACGGGCTGCACGCGCCGTGAACTGTTTTTTCGTGGTGTAGAGAGAGTTGGTTTGGCCGCAACAGTGGCAGGCTCAATGATTGTCTTGGTCTCAACTTTATGAACAGCAAGCGGTGTCGGCTTAATCACAATTGCGGCAGGTCGCGTTGGGCATCGTTGTTCACACAAACCACATCCTGTGCAAAAATCAGCAAGCACAAAAGGGCGCTCGTCTCGCATCTCAATAGCCCGAGGTAGTGTCGGGCAAACCATGTGGCATAAATTACAGGGCGTGCTCTCGGCCCAAGGAATGCACTTATCAGCATTCAAGATAGCCAAGCCCATCTTGACTTCAGATTTATCATGCAGTGGTTTAAGCGCGCCGGGTTTGCACACATGCGTGCAGGCAAGGTCGATGCACATAACGCAAGCGCGCTGATTCGCCACAATGACGGGAGTGCCTGCATCGGGTTGGTCGGCAGGGATTTTGACAATGCACTGCGCGGGGCAAACCTGAAAACAATCGTCGCAAGGGGTGCAGAGCGCTAAAAACTCACTTTCAGCTATGGCTCCAGGCGGACGCAATCTCGGTAAGCGAGAAGGGTCAGCCCGCAAAGCCGCCGGTTTTTCCGGAGGCTTTGCGGGCTTTCTTACGGCATCTGCAGTCTCAAGCACTGTGCGCGTGAGACTGCGCATGCCTTGGCGGAAGAACCGCCGGCGGTCCATCGGGTCGTGACTCAAAAACTACTTGCCGCGTGAAATCGATTTCGCTTGCGTAAAGAGCATGAGGTAATCCCGACCACCAGCCTTGGAATCGGTGCCCGACATGTTGAAACCACCAAATGGGTGCACGCCAACGAGTGCGCCCGTGCATTTGCGGTTGATGTAGAGGTTGCCTGCATGCAAGTCGCGGCGAGCGATTGCGATTTTGGCTTCATCTTTGCCCCAATATGCGCCCGTAAGACCGTAAATCGTGTCATTGGAAGCCTCGACACCCTCTTCAAAAGAAGCCACCTTATGGATGGCAACCACAGGCGCAAACAACTCTTCTTTCCAGACATAGTCGTTGCGGCCCACACCCGTAATGACGGTGGGCTTGAGGAACCAACCGCCCTCATCGCCAACCTCGCCACCTGCAGCAATGGTGTTGCCCTCTTTCTTAGCGTTTTCGATACCATCGAGTGCACCTTGACGGGCTTTCTCGTTAATCATTGCACCTTGGTAGTTGTTGAAGTCAGACGGGTGCCCCATTGTGGCGGCTTCAACGAGCGGCAAGAATTTCTCGACAAACTCGTCGTGAATTTTCTCGTGCAAAATCAAGCGGGAGCAAGCCGAACATTTTTGGCCTTGGTAGCCGTAAGCTGCAGCAAACGCATCGCCGACGGCTTTGTCGACATGAGCGTCTTCGTCGATGAACATGAAGTCTTTGCCGCCCATCTCAGCGATGACGCGCTTGAGCCAGATCTGGCCCTCATTCACTTTGGAAGCGCGCTCGTAAATGCGCATGCCGATTTCGGCGGAGCCAGTAAACGATATGAAACGAGTGAGTGGGTGGTCAACCAGAGTGTCGCCAACCTCGCCACCTGAACCTGGGCAAAACTGCAAAACGCCAGCAGGGATGCCAACCTCTTTCATCAAATCCATGAACATCATTGCGATGCCCGGTGCGTCAGAGGATGGCTTTAATACAACCGTATTGCCCGCGACCAAGGCCGCGGTCGTCATGCCAGCTAGAATCGCAAATGGAAAATTCCAGGGTGGAATGGCCACGCCAACGCCAAGCGGGATGTAAAGCATCTCGTTGTCTTCGCCTGGGTAAGGGGTGATGGGCTGCTTACGGGCATAACGCAAAGCTTCGCGTGCGTAAAACTCAAGGAAGTCAATCGCCTCAGCTGTGTCGCCGTCGGCCTCTGCCCAAGTCTTGCCGACTTCGAAAACCATTTGTGCAGAAAACTCATGCTTGCGCAAGCGCATGGTGCGAGCTGCTTTGAATAGATATTCAGCGCGCTCTTCTGCAGTCTTGCGCGACCACTCTGTAAAAGCCTTGCTGGCGCCGACAATGGCGTCAAGGGCGTCGTCTTTGCCGGCCTTGGCGCACGAGCAAACCACGCGGCTGGTCTGCGATGGATCGATGGAATCGAAAGTGCCAGCTGAGCCCTCGCGGTCTTCGCCGTTGATCCAGAGGCGAGCGACTATGGGGAAGGCCGCTTCCGCTTTTTCTAAAGCGGTGCGCATGGCGTTGGCGTTTTCTTCGACCGAGAAATCGGTGAAGGGTTCGTTTACGAAGGGAGTGATTTCTGAGAGTGTCTGCATGATGAGAATGGAGCCACCCAGACCATCTGGGTGGCTCCATATTGTACTTAAGTTGCGGCTACTGAACCGTCAAGGCAAGCGGATTGGAAAGGATTCCGCCACCACCTGTATAGAGCTCTGCAGCTTGCGTCCAGATAGAAAGACCACTTGTGCCATTTGGCAGGAGGACGGGTAGATCTAGCTCACCCTGCGCATTGCTCGCAAAGGGCGGCATTTGCGAAATCGGGGCACTCATGGCCGCATCACCAAAAGGTGTTGGGGTTGGGCCAGGGCCAGCCAAAGAGTAAGCGAAAATAATGGCACCGTTTGGCTGAGCTTGTGAAATGGACAGCGTAGTTACCATGCCGGAGACCAAATTCGTGATTTGATAAATCGGCCCGGGGGGAGGGCCGCCCGCATCACGCTCAGTGAGGCCGAAAAGGGGAGGCACCGATATGTCGGCGAGCAAAGTGTAATCACCCGTGCGCGTATCAATGCTCCAGTATCCACGCCCAACGCCACGCAATTCGCCGCTTGGCAGAAAATGGATGGCCGAAATCTCGCGCGCCCCGGTTTGTGAGGGGGCAACCTCACTCGCGTATTCTGGGCGAGCAGGGTCCATGGTGAGTAGGCCGCGGCGTGTATCCCAGAGCCAGAGAAGCCCATTGAAATAGGTCATTGATTCCACATCAAATGCACCAGTCTTGGCCTGAGTGAGCATATCACCCGTGAGGGGGTCTATCGTAAAGAGGTAGCCACCAGTCGTTGCTAAATAAATGGTTTTTGTGCCATCTGTGGCTAAACCAGCTGGGGAACCGACCATAGACGATAAGTTCAGCGGGGTTAGCAAAGTTCCACGCCCATCTACGCTAATAACGCTAAACAAAGCGTAAAAGCCAGAATTGCGGTCGTATCCGGCTGCAAGTGCGGTGTCTTGCTCCCAAGGCGTGAGATCGCTCACCATGTCGAAACCGCATGTCCCGAGGCTGACCTCCTGACCCGTTAGCGAGTCGATTGACCACGCCTCACCGGTGCCGGAAAGTGCGAGCAAGTCTTGCTGAGCAAGCGCAAAAGGGCTCGTTAATAACGAGAGGAGGGCAATTTTTACTAAAAGGGACATCTCACCACCCTAAAGGGCCGCGAGGAAATCGGCTAGAGCTTTTTTGCTGCGGTCAGCATTGGCTTGTCTCCGTTCTTCTTTTGTGCGTTTCTTCCAATCAAGAGGAGGCAAAATGCCGAATTCAGCTTTCATCGGCTGAAAGGAACTCGCCGTCGCGCTTGAAATATGAAAAGTAAGAGCGCCAAGGAGAGTTTCGACGGGTAATTTTTGAGGTTCGCGACCTTCAATCCGGGCGAGCACGCCTCTAGCCGCAAGTAAGCCAGAGCCAATATTACCCAGGTAGCCCTCCATCCCGGTGAGTTGCCCTGCGAGGAAGAGCCCCTGTCGTGTACGCCATTCGAGAGTGGAGTGAAGTAGCTTTGGAGCGCAAACGAAGGTATTGCGGTGCATTGAGCCGAGACGCACGAATTCTGCATTTTGCATACCCGGTAAAGCCCGCAGCAATTTTTCTTGCTCGCCATAGGCCAAGTTGGTTTGGAAGCCAACCAAATTCCACATCGTGCCTTGTTTGTTTTCACGACGCATTTGCACCACGGCATAAGGACGCCGCCGTGTGCGCGGGTCATCTAGGCCAACTGGGCGAAGTGGCCCAAAGCGCAGAGATTCTTTTCCTCGCGCAGCCAAAACCTCGACAGGTAAACAACGCTCAAAAAACTGCTTTGCGCGCGGATCAGCGGCTTCAAAGCCTTTGAGGTCATGCTTTTCACCGAAGATGAGCCCATCAATTAAAGCGAGGTATTGCTCTTTGTCGATTGGGATATTGAGATAATCGTCTTCTTCGGGCCGCCAACGCGATGCGGCGAAAATAATACTTTTATCTAGACTTGCATCTGTAACAACTGGTGCGATGGCGTCAAAAAACGATAGGTTTTCCTCCCCCGAAATTTTGGCGATGTCGGATGCAAGCGCGTCAGATGTTAAGGGCCCACTCGCAAGAATGACAAAATCATCGGCCGGGATGCACTTGACTTCTTGGCGGATTAAATCAATCTTTGGGTGAGCTTCAAGCTCGGCGGTTACGGCAGCGGCAAAAGTGTCTCGGTTGACTGCAAGAGCTTGACCTGCCGGCACGGCATGCGCCTCTGCAATCGGAAGCAGTTTGCAGCCCAATGCGCGCAATTCGTTTTGCAAAACGCCACCAGCGCGGTCGGGTAAAAACGAGCCCAAAGAATTTGAGCAAACAATCTCGGCCGCATCGCCCGTGCGGTGAGCGGCGGTGGGGGTGCCCGGGCGCATTTCGAATAAACGCACGGGGATGCCGGCATCTGCAAGCTGCAGCGCCGCCTCTGATCCGGCTAATCCGGCTCCAACAATCGGTAAAGAGTCCATGATTGGCTTAGAATACGCTAGCGATGTTTACAGCCCTCCTCCTGTTTGCGCTTTCTCACGGCAATCCCGTGATTCCAGCGCGTGAAGCCCCTGCCAAGCTTGACCGCGTGACCGTCTATAACGGCGTGGCTTTGGTCGAGCGCGTCTTGACGGTTACGGCCGATGAGCCGGGCCCGTTTATCGTCGAGACGGGCCCTTTTCCGCTTTCCGCCCGCCGCGACAGCTTCCAAGTTAAATACGAAGAAGGCCCGGGCATGGTCCAAGGCATGGAAATCCGCGAGCGTTTGGGTCATCTCTTAAGTGGCACGCAGCGCGACGCCCTGGAATCTGAGCTTGAGGGTTTGCAAACTGAGCGCAATGACCTTGACTCCAAGCTTGCGGCAAACTCAGCGGCCCGTTCGGCTATCGATGTTTTGCTTGACGGCGTTGCTAGTGGTAAAAATGTGCCCGCACTTAGTGAGCTTGATGCCGACGCCCTCTTGAACTGGGTGATGGGTCAGGTCGGTGATCTTGATCGCGCACAACGAGGTTTTCTCGATCAGGCCAAAGACTTAACTCTGCGCATAGCTGACTTAAAAAAGCGTATGGGGAATGCCTCCGATGAGCGTTATCTTGAAGTTCGAGCCCATTTGTTTTTTGAGCAGCCAGGTACCGCTCGATTGAGAGTAATTTATTTGGTTGATCAAGCTTGGTGGCATCCAACTTATGATGTGCGCGTCGACCCCGACTTGACTGGCGTAAATGTCGCTTTGGTTGCCGAGGTTTCGCAAATGACAGGTGAAGACTGGGACAACGCAGTTTTGATTTTGAGCACATCACAGCCCAATGTTGGTCTTGACCCGCCAGCTCTACCTAACCGTAATTATTTCATGCCGCGTCAGCAAGCCCTGCGAGGCATGGTGTCTGCTCCCTCGGCCGGGCTTGATGTGCTCGCTGAAGACAATGACGCCGGCATTAAAACGGGTGGGCGCTTGCGTGGCAAATCTCTCAAAGCGCCTGTCGTTCAAGTCCAAGACTTTGGCATTACAACTCAATTTGTGTTGCCTGAGTCCAAAACAGTACCGAGCAACTCTGAGCTGCATCGTTTTCCGATTCGCGAAGTGCCACTTGAGGTTTACCCTGAGCGCTATGTCGTGCCGTCTTTGAGCACACAGGCTTATTTGCGCGCTGAGGTGCGTTTAACTGGCGATGCGCCACTATTGCCGGGTTCGGCGCGAGTCTTTTTGGGCCCTGATTTGTTGGGCACTGCCGACTTCCCTGTCTTGCGGCCTGGCGATAGCACGATGCTCAATTTGGGTATTGACCCTAATTTGTCAGTGAGCTGGGAAACCATCCTTGACGACCGAGATGAGCCTGGTTTGTTTGGCTCAACCGTTCGCACCAATCATGTCTTCCGGGCCACTCTTAAATTAAGCGCTGCGGCTCGTGGGCCGGTTAGCGTTTTGATGGAAGAAGTTATCCCGCTGAGTCGAGATAGTCGCATCAAAGTTGAGGCTAGCGATTTGCAGCCGGCGCCACTCGGGGGTGAAGATGATTTGAAACTTCGCGCTGAAAAGGGTGTTTACCGTTGGCGGATGACCATCCCGCCGGGTGCTTCACAAAATGTGCGGTGGGGGTATCTCGTTTCACACGACGAAGATTTCACTCCTGCATATAGCGAAAACCGGTAAGCCTCTCGGCTCACCGGTCTGCAGGGTTCGACTGGCTTAGAAGCTGTCGAGTGAGAAGGTCACGCTTTCATGGCCTTCGCTTATGGCTTGTGCGTCCATCGAGTTGTACCAGTGAAGCAAGCCGTTCATAGCCATTTGGTTGGCCTGCATGCTGAGATCCATTTCAGCAACCTGCATGTAGGTGTGACCACTCTTCTCCCAAGTGCGATCGACCTGACCAATAAGGTGGCCGTCGGAAGTGAAGGCAAAATTGCTATAGCTGATGCTTGATGTCAAGTCCACAGCATCTTCGTAATCGTTGCCAGTTTTGAATTCGACAAGATCCATGCCATCGAAACTGACTTCAAAGGTCATCCATTCGGTGGTGGCAGCAATGTTGTCGTATTGGATTTTCCAAGTGCCTTGAATCGCGTATTCACCAAATGAATCGCCGAACTGATCTTCGATCTGGTCTTGGATGTCGTCCAAGTTTAGGTCGAGACAGGCAGGAGTTCCCAGCGCACACAGGATGGGGATGAGGATTGCTTTATTCATGTATTTCATGGTATTTGTGTGGGGGGCTAAACCCATTTCGGCAGTTTCCGGCGCGGACTTGAGGAAGATATGCATAAAATGTGCGCTCCATGACTGAGAATCGCCCCGTTCGTGTTCGTTTTGCTCCCTCGCCTACAGGCAAGCTCCATATAGGTGGTGCTCGCACGGCTTTGTTTAATTGGGCTTTTGCCCGTCGACACGGGGGCGTATTCATCCTTCGCATCGAAGACACCGACACCGAGCGCAATTCTCAAGAGTCGCTTGACTCCATTTTGTCTGCGATGCGTTGGCTCGGCCTCGACTGGGACGAAGGGCCTGGCGTCGGCGGCGATTTCGGCCCCTACGCGCAGAGCGAGCGCATGCCGCTTTACGATGCAGCCATTCAAAAGGGGCTGACTGAGGGTTGGCTCTACCGTTGTTTTTGCACGCCTGAGCGCGTCAATGCGCTCAAGGAAGAGCAGCGCAATCGTAAAGAAAACCCCCGTTACGATCGGGCCTGTTTGGGCCTGCCTGATGCCGAATGCGCCAAACGACTCGAAGTGGGCGAGCCCCATGTGATTCGTTTTGCCGTCCCTGATAGTGAGACCGCCGAGATTCAAGATCACATCCGTGGGCAAGTCACGGTGCAATCTGTTGAGGTCGAAGATTGGGTGGTCGTGCGCTCTAACGGCATGCCGACATACAATTTTTGTTGCGTGATTGATGACGCGCAGATGCAGATTAGCCATGTCGTCCGTGGTGAAGAGCACCTGGCTAATACGCCCAAGCAGGTTTTGCTTTACCGCGCGCTCGGTTTGCCTCAGCCCGATTACGCTCATGTGCCCCTGATTCTTGGTCAAGATGGCAAGAAACTATCAAAGCGTACTGGCGATACGGCGTTGCAGGATTATCGCGACAAAGGTTACCCCGCCGAGGCCATGCTCAATTTCTTGGGTTTGCTCGGCTTCTCGATTGACGACGAGACCACGGTTTTCTCGGCTGATGAAATGGTCGCGGCATTTGATCTCAAGCGCATCAATAAGTCGGGTGCGATTTTCGATACGGATAAACTTCATTGGCTGTGTGGCGACACGATTCGGCGGATGACAGATACGGATTTGCTTGAGCGTTTACGACCTTGGCTCAATACAGCGGTTTGCGATAAAGATGGGGGCTGGCTCTTGCAGCTAGCCGCTTGCTTCCGCGAACGATTGACTTTGTTCGGAGATGTCAGCGAGATGAGCGCGCACTTATTTTGCGAGTGTGTCGAGCCCGACGAAAAGGCCGCCAAGGCTTTGTCCGCCGACGGTGTTGCCGATACCCTGAGTGGTGTTGCCGATCTGCTTGCTGGCGTTGAGAGCTGGCCACCACCTGAGTTTTTTGCGCTGGTTAAGGGCTGGGCCGCGGAGCATGAGCTCGGCGTGGGCAAAGTCATGAAACCCGTGCGTGCTGCTCTGACAGGCAGTTTAGGCGGCCCTGAGTTGGGGGATGTCTTGGCTTTGCTCGGGAAAGATTGTTCGCTTGCCCGGCTGCGTCAGGCACGCTAGAATCCTCGCCCCGTTACTCCTTTGAGTAACCTCGGCGGAGTAGCTCAGTTGGTTAGAGCAGCGGAATCATAATCCGCGTGTCGGGGGTTCAAATCCCTTCTCCGCTACCAAATCAAACAGACACGCGCCGCATGGCGCGTGTCTGTTTGTTTGTCCGCTGCGGCGGGATTTGGGGTGCTGCTGCGCAGCCCCCCGCGCGCTAAAGCGCGCACCCCCTGGGGTTGGCTCCGCCTTCCCAGCGGAGCTGGGATCAAATCCCTTCTCCGCTACCAAATCAGACAGACACGCGTCGCATGGCGCTTGTCTGTTTGTCCGCTGCGG